>Ga0209628_10000891_pt1 | contig 18741 bp, 9 predicted proteins | sample TergutCu122P4_FD_187285 | JGI IMG/M metagenome (GOLD analysis project Ga0209628, IMG submission 187285) | Cubitermes ugandensis P4 segment gut microbial communities from Kakamega Forest, Kenya - Cu122 P4 (SPAdes) (version 2) | ecosystem: Host-associated > Arthropoda: Insects > Digestive system >...
TGTGTCATGGAAACCTTTACTTTTTTCGTTGACCTGTCGCCGGATCATCCGACCATCAAGAAAAGAAGGGACGATGCCTATAAACGATCAGCGAATTACTTTTTTAAAAATTTAGCCCACCGGACGTTGAAATCGTCCAAGTATTTTTTTTACAGCTATGATCAAAAACGACTTGCCGAACCGGATAGCTATTTCGACGTCAAAGACCGTGGCTCAGAGAAGGTTGTTCGATTAACTTCGACTGCGGATTACAGTAAAGTCTTGGACAGCAAGAAAAAATACCCGCATCCGGTCGTGGGCTATTTGACTGTAAAAGATAATTTTGGAAATGCTTCCAATTTCCTTTTTTTTACCGATGAGTTTTCGGTTGACTGGAATGGGGTTATTGATAAATGGGACTACATCGGCATTACCGGACAGATGGGCAAGCAACGGATTGGTAACATGCTGCCGTCGGATTACGCTTCAACCGACGGTTTCGTCTCCTCATCTCACCGTCCGAAACTAACACCGGACATTTCCAATAGTCCCAAAAACATGGCTGCCTTGTTTGAAGAACAATTGTCAATTTTTCCACAGGAAAAGATTTATGTGCATACCGACAAACCTTATTACATCTCCGGCGAACGGATTTGGTTCAGGGCGCACATCGCCGATGCGGTCAGGCATATCCCGACGACGATCAGCCGGTACGTTTATGTCGAGTTAATCAATCCGCTTGATTCGGTCGTGACTCGTGTCAAGATCAGGGAAGATAACGGGGCCTATCATGGCTATCTGTCTATTCCCGACACGATACCGGAAGGCGACTATACCTTACGGGCTTACACATTGTTTATGCGCAGTATGGACGAAAACTATTTTTTTACCAAATCTGTCCATATCGGCGACCCGCAAAACCGGACGGTTCACGTCGACGAACGTATCCCGGCGCCTGATCCTGATTTTGATGTCACGTTTTATCCCGAAGGCGGTTCGTTGATGATGGGGACATCGTGCAAAGTGGTATTCAAAGCAATGAAATCCAACGGGCAGGCCATTTCTGTTTCCGGCGTGATCTATGACCATGACGGAATCGAAATCAGAACCATCGAAACGGAGCATCTCGGTATGGGCAGTTTTTTTCATCAGGCGGAGAAAGGGAAATCCTATTATGCGGTGTGCGAGAATGGGCAGGGGCAAACGAAGCGTTTCAACTTGCCGGCTGCCATCGAACAGGGGTATGCGCTTTCGGTCAATACGATTCGGGACAAAATCTATGTCAAGGTACTGCAACCGGCGGAATCCGCACTGAACGGCGAACTGTTTCTGTTTGCCCATACACGCGGGGTGGAGCAGTTGACTTCCCGCTGGGATCATAACAGTAATATCGCCGTTTTCCAGAAAGATCAGTTCCCTTCGGGCGTTCTTCATTTTATCCTCTTTGACGATGCTTTGAAGCCGGTAAGCGAACGTCTGGTTTTCATTAACAACGCCGATCAGGCACAGGTGAGCTATCAAAACAACAATGATATTTTCTCTTCCCGCTCGCTTGTGAAAAACAGGGTAAAGGTGACAGACAGGGACGGCGAACCGGTATCAGGCAGTTTTTCGGTAGCTGTGACCTCCGACAGGGAAGTGGCGACAGATACCACAACGAACATCTTAGCTTATCTGTTGCTCTCCTCCGACTTGCGTGGACACATTGAAAATCCGGCGTCTTATTTCCGGGATGACAATGCTTCGGCGTGGACTTTGGATTTATTGATGCTCACACAGGGCTGGCGGCGCTATGACGTGGCCGAATTAATACAAGGGCGTTTCGCCCGGCCGACCATGCCCATCGAAGAAGGTGCTGAAATTTCAGGAACGGTCAAAAGTGTTTTGCTCGGAAAACCGGTCGAAAATGTGGATGTGACCCTGCTGTCAAGTGACGGCGCTTTCAATACGACCGTCACCGATAAGGACGGTCGATTTGTCCTGAATGTCAGCGAACAGCCCGACAGTACGCGATTTATTGTGCGCACTGAGCCGAACAAGGGTACAACTCGTTTGGAGTTAATTTTAGATAAGGAGTCTTTTCCTGAAAAAACGTTATCCGCCACGCCTCCTGCTGCCCAAATTGACAGGATGAAATTTGCACAATACGCTGACATAGCTGAAAAGATATATACTGCCGAACACGGCTTGCGTACGTATTTTCTGCCAGAAGTAGCCGTAACTGCAAAACCTAAGAAACAGGTCATTGAATCACCTTATTTCTTCGTTGAAATGCTATCACCCCGTCAAATACTTACGGAAGAAGACATTGCGAAATCTCCGAGTCCTGACATTGCATTTCAATTAAGCAGGATACCTGGTGTAATAGCCACTCGCCACGAAATATCGCGAGGTTTTAACATTTCTACCCGCAATGGGGCTCCACTATTAGTTATTGATGATATTCCAATAGATGGTGCACATGAGGACAAATATTTTATACTGAATGAAATCAAACTATTTGACATCGATCAAATAGCCGTTTTAAAGGGACCGGAAACATCTGCATTTGGTTCAAGAGGCATGGGGGGCGTTATTCTTATTAATACCAAACGAGGCGGCGCCCAACATAACCGAAAAGAAATTCAATTCCACACCCAAATCCTCTCACCATTAGGCTACCAAAAACCGGTTGAATTTTATGCCCCAAAATACGATACGCCGGAAAAGCGAAATTCACCGAATCCAGACCTGCGCACCACCATCCATTGGCAACCGGTTGTGAAGGTGGATCGTCTCGGAGTGGCAACCTTTGAGTTTTACACCGCCGACCAGTCAACCTCCTATACCGTTATTATTGAAGGCTTGACCGATGATGGACGGATCATTCATACAGAAAAAACGTTGTGGAATAGGTAGTTTTCTGCCAATATCCCGTCCCGATGGGACGGTGGAGGGGTGGGGTTGATGCGTTTTCTACCAATATTATGTCCCTATGGGACATTGGAGGGGTGGGGTTGATGCGTTTTCTACCAATATTATGTCCCTATGGGACATTGGAGGGGTGGGGTTGATGCGTTTTCTACCAATATCCCGTCCCGATGGGACGGTGGAGGGGTGGGGTTGATGCGTTTTCTACCAATATTATGTCCTTATGGGACATTGGCGGGGTGGGGATGAAACAGGACAGAACTATCCGTAGCGGGATTGCGGTTAAGTTGATTGAATATATTTTTTAAACCAAAGGAGAAAAGCGGGGTCATTAAAGGTGACTTTTCTATGAGTAATGTCTATAATCTCTTTTTGCTCTAATGATTTTTTAATTCTCGTGATGTTGGAGGAAGAAGGAATTTCATATTTCCGTAACATTTCTGAAGAATTCAGTTTTTCGATTTGACCATCTGCAATCGCTTTTAAAAACTTGATTTGTAAAGATGATAAACCGTCGTAATAGTTAAAAAACAAACTTGAATTTTGAATTAATAAATCGAAACAGGCCGACTCAAAATTATCTTGTGTGACTGTTCGTTCCGTTCTGATCCAGACTAACCAGGCCAATTGCTGGACATAAGACGAATGGTTATCTATGATTTCACAAATTTTCCTTGCCATATCTTCCGAAATGGATTTGCCGGTATCGGTAAATCTTTGCTGAATGTAAGAAATCCAGTGATCGGTCGAAATTTTTTCTAAATAAAGTATATCTCCAAATTTATAAAAAGGCATATTAGGTTTAGAAAAAAAATCTTTTAACAGGTGCTTTTTACTTCCAAATAGACAATAGGAGACGACGTTCGCATGTAATTGCCAATACGTGCGGAGTTTTTTCTGAAAAAAAATATGATCTGGAAATTCTGCAATTTGCTGAAATTCATCAATACATATCACTATTTTAATATTTTTCTGCTGGGCTATTTTCTTTGGTAAATTTAATATTTCTTCATCTAATTGTTGTTTATTGGACAGGTCGAACGAAATATTAAAATCGTTCATCGGATCACTTCCGATACTTATTTTAGGCGTTAACGCAGAAAGAAATTGACGTGCATTTTCAAGCCATTCCTCCCATTTTGATGCGGTTTGCTTGATAATCGCTTTAGCAAATACTTTATAAAAATCCTCATGTGTTTTACACGAAAATATATCGCATATCACAATTTTCACGTCGGGAACATGAAAAGAATTAGCCACATGACGAACTAATGACGTTTTACCATACCTGCGTGGAGAGATTATAATTGTATTAATCCCGTATGAAAAATTTGCAGATAAACGTTTTTTATCCTCTTCCCTATCAGTAAACCACTTCCCTTCAGTTGCCATGCCGTAAATAAAAATATTTTCCATGCCGTAATGTTTTAATTTGGGTGCAAAGATAATATTAATTTTATTATGAAACAACTTTGTTTGGAACAATTATGTTTGGAACAATTATGTTCCATGATAATCGTTGACGGCATCGAACATAGCGATGATGTTTTCGGGGGGGACATCGGGCATGATGTTATGAACTGCGGAGAAGACGAAACCGCCTCCTTTACTGAAAATATCTAAGTTACGCAAGACGTGTCGTCTGACCTCCTGAGGGGTAGCACGGTTCAGGATGCGGCTTGTATCGCAACCACCGCCCCAAAAAGTGACGTCTTGGCCAAATTCCTTTTTCAGTTGTTCCGGTTCCATATTTACAGCATTGATCTGAACCGGATTCAGAATCTCAAAACCGGCGTCGATCAAGTCGGGTATCAACTCGTAAATCCCACCACAGCAATGGAGCATGGTGTGCATGGATGAATGTGTTTTGACATAATCACACAACATCTTATGTCGGGGTTTGAAGTACTCCCTGTATATCTCGGCGCTAAAAAACGGGCCGTTGGTCGTACCCAAGTCATCGCCAAACTTGATGATATCGACGATATCACCAACGGCTTCACATGTTTTTTTCAATCCATTCATATGACTCTCCATCAAGGCGTCTAAAAGGGCGTGAACCTGATTGGGTGCGATGAGTAAATCCATTAAAAAACGGTCGATCCGCCGTAAAAAGGTTCCCCATTCGAAAAGGTTACAACCAATGCCGAGCAGAAGGGCTTTATCGGTATTATTTTTAAGTTCGATCGTTTTTTCACGCAACATGTCCCAGAAATCGGTTTGGTCAGCCCAGTCCCATGGCGTAAAACCTAACCCGCCCCAGACGGACCGTTTCATATCGTTGGCGAGATGGTCATAACGATCTGGAAATCCCTCCTTGTAAGGGAAGTGGAGTTGATCAAAGAATGTCGCTCCTACCGGCATGACACCGATGGCTTCTCCGGTTGCGGGGCTTAATGCGAGGATTGAATCGTCAGGTCGTTTTTGGGTATTGAACCAGTGGGGATACAATGCCGGATAACCCTGAATAACTTCCATTTCGCGCCAATACGATGGCGCGGTATTGAAATGCCGGCCGATATCCAACACATCGACATGAAAATCGTCTAATAATTCCATTTCGGGCTGAACGGTTTCCTGAATTACATCGTATACATACGATTTCAAATGGGTCTTTCCAAGGTGTTTGATCAGATGTTGGTAAGCGACTAATGAAATACCTGTACTTGGCGTAGCGCTCAAATCAACCGGCACTCTTTCCGGTGTTTGGTGGTTGATGGCGGCTAATATTAATTCTTTAGAATTCATGATTTGATAAGTGATTGACTAACATCTTGTGAAGACATCCCCCTGCCCCCTTCAAAGGGGGAATTTAAGCGTTGATTCATTGTTGACATGACACTAAGGTTTGAGATCGTAAAATGAATAGGCTTCATGGGGAGATTCGCCAATTTTCAAATAGCGCCGGCTGATCACCGGTAGGGTTTTGTTTTCGGGAGAGTATTCCGCAACTAATAAATAACCACCCTTTTCTGTTGGAAGTTCAATCATACAGGGGAGCGTCTTTTTGAGTAACGGTTCGATTTGAATCGAAACCTCTTGTTTGATAACAACTTCTCCTTTGTTATTCAGGAGCTTCAATGATACGTTTCCTGTTGCAGGAACCGTATAATCATTGATACCTACGATATTGAACAGCAGCTTGCTGCCCGGTTTATGCGGTAAGGGGTGTTTCATGTAGCGCTGATCAACCAAATTGATAAATACCGCCTGCGGCGCAAAGCAATGTCTAAACCATTTCAGGGTTGGCGCCATTTCCAAATCTTTGATGTTATTCATAAACCAGTCGCCGGTAAAACCGAAATTATTCGTCAAATGACAAAAGGCCAATACGCCAGCAATCGACCTCTCGGCGCGCAGCCATTCGGTTTCCAATTGCAGCCAATAGGCTTGCATCTCCCTGCGCTGGTCGGACGTGGCATTTTCACCAGCAAAATAATGATAGTTATTCACTGTCAATTTGGCCGGTCGACCGTCCCTCCACAACCAGATCCAGCCGTATTCGTTGACTAATTGGGGAACCCCGGCTTCTAACACCCCCATGAAACCTTTCCAGTTATCTAAATCGCCCAAATCGTAGGGCCGACTTTCAAAATGTTTCTTTCGTTCTTCGGCAGTCATGGCATCGGTATTGAGCATCCGGTAGGGGTGTGGTTCGTCCATTTCGTCATTCCCGCCCATATCTTTTGCTGTCATATAACCGGCATCCCAAAGGCGTGTGGGATCTAATTTTTTCAACTCCGGGATCAGGACATTACCGATAAAAGCATCCCAATTTTCGTTGATGGCATCCCAGATGACAATGCTCGGATGGTTTCCGTCGCTCCACACCCAATTCGTGTATTCCTGCCGGATTTGTTCATCCCATCCGTGGTTCTGCCAATAGAACCATTCATTTTGTAACACGATCCCCTGTTCGTCGCATAAATCGTACCAGAAGTCGGGGACGATACCTACACAGATCCGCATCGCATTCCAGTGGATGGATTTTGGAATGTCTACCAGCATTTCCTTCACCCATGTTCTGTCCCATGCCAAATTTCCGCAATCGGGGTCTTCAAAGAAACGCTGGAGGGTGATATTGCCTCCCCGCAGGAAATACCTTTCGCCATTCAGCATGAAAAAACGACCTTTGGCTGTAAAATCCCTCATCCCGAAATAAACGGTATAACGGTCGGTCAGTTGGTCACGGTCATAAATCCGGACTTCGCCTTCATAGAGGAAAGGCGCTTCGGGCGACCAGGCGACAGGTTTTTCGACAGGTATCTCCACTTCAAAATACGTCCGGTTATCCCTTTTGGCGCGCCCTTCTAAAGTTTGTTGAGCCACCATTTTCCCGCTTATCTTTTCGTTGATCGTCAATGTCATCCGGCAGCGGTCTGACATGGCATCGCCATACAACATCTGCGGCGGATTCACATTGCGCACTAAGAGTTTTGCTGTCACCGTTTTTTTGGATAGTGAAGGCAGGAACAACGCCTTATCGACCCTGAGCTTTCCGGTCGCCGAAATAAAAACATCATCCCAAATGCCGGGCAGATAACGGATTTTTTCCTTGTCGGTACTGCCGGCAGCCTCGCTTGGAAGCCAGGCGCGGTCGCCCACCTGAATGAGGATTTCATTGTCTTCGCCAAACTTGACAGCGCCGGTGATATTGAAATCCATAGGTGTATAACATTCGATGGAACGTCCCATCAACATACCGTTGACATACACCATGGTCACATACTGGCTTTTCTTGATCGTCAAAAACAATTGCTTGTTGTTCAGATTTTTATCTATTCGTATTTTTCGCTTGTACCAATTGTACATCGGCATATAATCCATATTGGCCATGAAATTGTGCGACTCCACCATTTCTGTTGATTTTACAGGCCTTTGGAAAAATTTTTCATATTGATCGATACGGGGGATAGCTAAATGGATAAGTCCCGGAACGGGGATTTTCCGTGTGAATTTCGCCGGTGGAAAGGCTGTTTTCGTTTGGTCAAATTCCCATTCCCCGTTCAGTGGGATGACTGTCCGGCCTTCTTCCTGCGCAAAAAGCAGGAGCGAATAAAAGCAAAAAACGACTGACAAGATTTTTTTCATGAGGTAAACAGAATGTTGTAATTAAAGATGCAAAGGTAAAAAAATATTTTGGATTTAATTTTTGACATTTGGAAAAACGGATTTTTTTATCTACGTTTGCAAAAAAACTGGATGATATGTTGAATTTTGAGGATTCTATTACAATTTTTTGCAGGAACAATAACGTCCAAAAGGAGGTTCTGATTGGGTCGTCCCTGTTTGAAATCTATGAGGCCGTCGGTTCGCCGCTTCGTCATCGCCCTTTATGCGCCCGCGTTAATAACCGCGTTCGAACGTTGACTTATCGGTGTTGGCAACCGAAAGATGTTGTTTTTTTAGATTATACGGCGCTCCCGGGTTTTCGTACTTATGTGCGTACGCTTTGTTTTATACTGACCAAAGCGGTGCATGATTTGTTTCCCGGACGGCCGTTTAATTTAGTACACCCCGTATCAAAGGGGTATTATTGCACTTTTGTCGACCAAGAAACGATTTTAGAAGAAGACGTTGTGAAAATTAAACAACGTATGGACGAAATCATCAAAGCCGATAAGCGGTTTCTATTAAAAACGATCCGTACAACCGAAGCCGTTGATCTTTTCCGCAGTCATGCGATGGACGATAAAGCGGTTTTGTTGGAGACAGCCGGTCTTTCGTATGCTTCATACTACGAATTAGATGGTTACATCGATTACTTTTATGGCTGTCTGACCCCTTCAGCCGGATATACGCCGTTGTATGACATCATCCCTTACCACACCGGTTTGTTACTTCGTGTGCCCCAATTGGACAATCCCTATGAATTGAATCCGGTGATTCGACAGGATATGATGTTTGAAGAATACAAACGCTTTTACGCCATTCAGCGCACCGTTGGTTTGAATAATGTTGGCGATTTAAACTTAGCCATAAGGAACGGTCGCACAAGCGAAGTGATCATGGTTTCCGAAGCGATCCAGGAAAAGCGTATCGCTTCGATCGCCGAGAAAATTGCCCGAAGATACAACGAAAATGGTGTGCGGGTGATATTAATTGCCGGGCCTTCGTCGTCAGGCAAAACGACATTCTGTAAACGTCTTCAGGTGCAATTGATTACCAACCTGCTTCATCCGTTGGCTATATCTCTTGACGATTATTATGTGAACAGGGATGACACACCCAAAGATGAACATGGCAATTACGACTTTGAATCGTTGTATGCCATCGATTTACCCTATTTCAAAAACGATTTGAAGCGATTGATTGAAGGTGAAGAAATTGAATTGCCTTCGTTTAATTTTTCAATCGGGAAGCGTGTTTCCAAAGGAAATAAGCTGAAAATGCAACCGAACTCCATCTTATTATTAGAAGGTATTCACGGACTTAACCCCGAATTAACCGATAGTATACCGCCGGAACGGATTTTCAGGGTCTATGTATCGGCGTTAACGACGATTTCATTGGATGGGCATAATTGGATACCGACCACCGATAACCGGTTATTGAGGCGTATTGTACGTGATTATCAGTTTCGAGGTTACTCGGCGAAGCAAACCATATCCATGTGGCCGAGCGTTCGTCGCGGTGAAGACCAATGGATCTTTCCATATCAGGAAAACGCAGATGAACTGTTTAATAGCGCGATGTTATACGAGTTTGCTTCATTGCGTCAATATGCAGAACCCATTCTCAATGAAGTGGCCGAAAACGACGATGAGTATGCGGAAGCCTACCGTTTGATGCGCTTCCTGCGCTATTTCAATCCCATTTACGAAAACGAACTGCCTGGCACTTCGATCTTGAGGGAGTTCTTAGGTGGCGGAAAATTCAAATATTAACGGGAAGTTCCCTTAAAAAGAATAACCGAACGATAAAAACATCGCTCTATTTCGCAGGTGAGCATCGTCGGCGTTTTTTTGTCGCGAGAAGTTGGTCAGCGCATTCCGATTAGTGAATCCCAAACGAAAATTGACAACCCACACTTCTAAGCCCCATTGATAGCCAACCTCTTCCCGATTAAAATGGGTATCGAAGTCAAGTGGGGCGTTTCCTTGTTTTCCTTTCAATAAATAGCTGTAATACGGGCCTGCAAAAACAGCCACACCGCTTGAAAACGAAGCATCTGTTTTTAACAATACATTGAGCGGAACAGTTATCGCATAGTTGTTGATTGTCCCTTGAGGGTGGCGTGCAGGAATGTAATTGTAGTAGATTTCGGGTCGGATGGCGACGAATTTCATGTTCAGTTGTCCGTTAAGACCGATACCAAAGGCCGTAGCCGATTTTCCATTTAATGCGCCTGCGGTATAATGATGGTAATTGGAGCCGATGTTTGCGGTCATACCCCATTGAAAAAGTTGATTTGATGTTTTATGTTTTGAAGCTATTTTACCCGAAGCGCGGAAGGTGTCGTCACGCGATAAAACCTGAACAATAGTCGTCAGATGTTCGGTGATTAGAACCATGCCTTCGTAGTCAATCCGGTGTGCTTCGTCTTCCGGTTTATGGTAGGGCGATTTAAGGCCTGTCGTCACACATAGCGTTGGAATGCCTTTCTCAGCAAAACCTTTTGTATCGGTTCCGGTGAATATACTTTTCTCAAAATTTTGCGCGATGACATGAAGACCGTCAGGAATAAGCGTTTCGTTCAGGAGTAATTGTTTTCCATTACTGAACGTCCCATAACCGCTATATTTGACATATCCACTTTTTTTGTACCATCCCACCATGTCGATACTCATCATCAACTTGATTTTTTCTATCGGCACAGGCGGATTGGCCATAAATTCATTGGAGCCGAATAGACCGAGCTCTTCGGCATCAAACGCAAGGAAGACGATGCTTCGGCCAAGTGTCGCTTGCATCGCTTTTAGCTGACGCCCCAATTCGATCACAACCGCAATGCCTGAAGCGTTATCATCGGCGCCATTGTAAATGACGGTTTCGCCCTTATTATTGATCATTCCTCCGATATGGTCGTAATGCGCGCCAATGATGATGTATTCCTCTTTTAATAACGGATCGTTCCCTTCGATAAATGCAGCCAGATTGTTATACTGATTGAATTGGAATGGCTGGAAGTACGAATCCCCAGCCAAAGGTGCAAGTCCGATTTCTTCCCATTGCGCGACAATGTAAGCAGCCGCCTTTTTGGCATGGACGCTACCGGCTTTTCGTCCCATAAGTGAATCATCAGCAAGGGTATACACATGCTGTTTCAGCTTCTCTTCCAAAGGTTGTTGCGCATATCCAACAGGTATCCGGATAAAAAAACAAACGAAAACAATAAAAAATAGCTTTTTCTTCTTGTTCATCTTAAAATTACATTTTCTTCAATGCTTTGAGGGCAAAGTCGGTGTATGGTGGATAGCGTAGCGGAATATCGATGTATTTCGATTTATGCAGTACACTTTTATAATGCGTAAAAGCGTCAAATCCGGCTTTGCCGTGATAACTGCCCATGCCGCTTGCTCCTACCCCGCCAAATGGCAGGCGTGAAACCGATAAATGAACTATCGTATCATTAACACAGCCGCCGCCGAAAGACAGGTTTTTCAAAAAATAACGTTTGGCCTGTTTGTTGGACGTAAACAAATACGACGCAAGCGGTTTGGGGCGCTCATTAATGGTCTGAATAATCGCCTCCAAAGAAGAATAAGTCAGTATGGGCATAATGGGCCCAAAAATTTCTTCATTCATCACCGGCGCCGACCATTCAACATGATCGAGAATTGTAGGTTCGATTTGCATCGTCGTCCCATTGGCTTTCCCACCCAAGACAACATCTTCACCGTCAATCAGTCCGAGCAGACGGGAGAAATGTTTTTCGTTGATGATTTTCGGATAATTGGTGTTTTCACACGGGTTGTCCCCATACATGGCACGAATGGCATCTTTCATTTCGTTGATTAATTTTTGTTTGACCGATTCGTGAACCAAAATATAATCCGGCGCAACACACGTTTGTCCGGCATTAACCAATTTGCCCCAAACGATTCGTCTGGCTGCAATCGTGAGATTGGCGGTCTCATCGACGATACAGGGGCTTTTTCCGCCAAGTTCCAAGATCACAGGGGTGAGATGCGCCGATGCAGCCTGCATAATGGTCTTGCCCACAGTCGTGCTGCCTGTGAAAAAGATCAAATCGTAACACGCGTTAAGTAAGGCTTTGTTTTCTTCGCGTCCGCCCTCGACAACGGTGATGTGTCCTTCATCAAACAATTCGGCAACCATATGCGCCAACAACGATGAGGTGGCGGGCGAGTAAGCCGATGGTTTCACGACAGCGCAATTTCCGGCTGAAATAGCGGCAATAATCGGCGCCACGGTCAGCATAAAGGGATAATTCCACGGCGACATGATCAGCGTGACCCCGTATGGTTCAGGGTAGATCCGACCGCTTGACGGAAAATTCTTTAAATTCGATAATACCCGCTTCGGACGCGTCCAACGTTTGATGTGGTTGATTGAAAAATTGACCTCATCAAGAACCGTTCCTACTTCGGTCGCATACGCTTCAAACGGCGGCTTATTCAAGTCGGTTTTGAGTGCGTTCATGATTTCACCGTCGTGATTTCGCACCCACTGTTTAAGTCTTTTCAACGATTCCTTCCGGAAAGTGACGTCTTTTGTTTGCCCTGTGGCAAAAAAGTCACGTTGTTTTTGTACGATTTCAGAAAAATTTTTCATCGTTATTTTCTTTTAATTATTATTGGGGACTTGCAAAAAACCAAAAATTTTTTCCATCTCACTACGCCTAAAAATAACCGGCACCGGATAGAGCGGGTTGGCTTCCCGTTGAGCGCGACCGGCAAGGGTGGGAATATCTTCCACGTTTAATTCAGGAATTTTGTTCGGGATACCCATACGAGCGTTCATCTCCCGAAGGACTGCAATCAGTTTTTCGGCATTTTCACGGTTTGATGCTTTCTCATCCGCCAAACCGGCAGAGGCAGCCAATTCAGACAACCGTCGATGGATTTTGTCGCCATACATCTCCAGCACATAAGGCATGATAACGGCATTAGCTAATCCGTGAGGCGTGCCATACTGTCCGCCAAGCGTATGCGCCACCGCATGAATATTACCCACATATGCGCGTGTAAATGCTGCCCCTGCTAAAAAGGAAGCGTCTAACATATTTTTTCGAGCGGTCAGATTAGCACCTTCAGAAAACGCCGTCCACAGATTAGTAAAGATTAATTCCGTCGCTTTCAACGCGTCTTTTCGGGTTTGGCGTGTATTGCTATGACCAATATACGCTTCTACAGCATGACAAAGGGCATCCATACCTGTACAGGCGGTTATGAAAGGAGGTAATCCAATCGTTAGTTCGGGGTTCAAAATCGCGTAATGCGGAAACAGTGACGGGTCGTTGACCGCATATTTCTCATGGGTGACGCTGTCGGTGATTACCGCAGCCAATGTGGTTTCGCTCCCCGTACCCGCCGTCGTGGGGATAGCGATCAGAAGCGGTATCCGTTTTAACACTTTCAACTGACCGCGCATCTGGGAGATGCTTTTTTTCGGTCGCGCTACTCTCGCCCCCACCCCTTTGGCACAATCCATTGGCGAACCGCCGCCTAACGCGATAATCGCAGAGCAGCCCTCTTTTTTGTAAAGCGCCAACGCCTCTTCGATATTATCAATCGTTGGGTTTTGCTGTGTTTCATCGTAAATGATGCACCGTAATTGGTTGTCTTCCAACGTCTGAACCAATGCGTTGTGCAATCCGATTTTGACGATCCCCGCATCGGTTATCAGCAACACCGACTTCACCTGCTTTTGATGTAATAGCGCCGCAAGCGCATCAAAACCGCTTAAAATTTCAGGACGACGCCAGGGGAGTACGACACTGGCGCAGCGAAAAATGACCTGATATAGCCGACAAAAAAATTTAAATATCATACGATTCCCATTTAATCATTAGTCTATTCTATCGCCAATGCCGATTTTTTTAACAACTTGGGCGTTGTTTTTTTCTTTGAATAAAAACCCGCGAAACATACCTTGACTGTTGTAGGTCATGGCGATTTGTCCGTTTTTATCGACAGCGATTAATCCGCCATTGCCTGCATTGGCATTTAATTCTTTGTGAATGATATGGTTGGCCGCTTCTTCGACAGTTTCACCCAAGTATTTATAGCGCACACAAAGATGAAATGCGACTACATGGCGGATAAAAAATTCGCCGTGTCCGGTACATGACACCGCGCAACTGTTATTATCGGCATAAGTACCCGCTCCAATGATGGGCGAGTCGCCAATACGTCCCGGCATTTTTTTAAACATGCCTCCTGTGCTTGTGCCGGCAAATAAATTCCCGTATTTATCCAAAACGACGCAACCGACCGTGCCGTTTTTTTTATTCTCCTTTTTCATCTCTTCGATTTGTTGTAAAGTTTCAGGAGTAGCAAAGTAGCGATTATCGTCTACCGTTTCTATCCCATGCGCTTTAGCAAAACGATCGGCGCCTGCACCGCTTAACAGGACATGCGGCGTTTCAGTCATCACGGCATAAGCGGCGTTGATGGGGTTTTTTATGGTACGGACACCAGCAACAGCGCCGGCATTCAGGTCGCTCCCCCGCATAAAAGAAGCGTCTAATTCAAAAAAACCTTCCGCGTTCACAGTCGCTCCCTTCCCTGAATTAAACAGCGGGTTGTTTTCTAAATAATTAATCGCTGCGATGACGGCTTCGCTCCCCTGACCTCCGCTATCTAAGACATCCGCCCCTTTTTGCAGGGCCGTATCAAGAGCGCAATGACAGGCTGCAGATAATACCGGATCATTTGCAATGGCGCTGATCGCACCGGCTCCGCCATGAACGACAATCACGTATTCGCGCTGTTGAGCGCTAACTAAAACGTGCAAAAAACACAATAATAAAACAGATAAACTTCTCATCATGCGTATTGATTATTTATTTGACGTTTTCGACAATAGCCCACAAGTTGCTTTGAGAGAACTCAACCGCCTTATTCAGGTCTTCCTTCGCCTTTTGCAACTCACCTAAGCCCTTATAACCCAAACCTCTCAGTGTGTACAGTCGTGAGAGACGGTCGTTGGCTACTTCGCGTCCGCCAAAAATGACGCCCACCTCCGCTGTTGTCGAACGTTCCAACTGCCGATCGGCTTCCGAAATCAATGCGTCAAATATTTTCTTTGCATTTTCATTCTCTTTCAGTTTGGCAAAGCTAAGTCCTTGATAGTAATTCATCACATTGACGTTTCGTCCGATAGCGCCTGAAGATTGATTCGCCGACTTTTTGAAGGCGGCGTTGGCTTTCGCACGATTTCCAAGCGCTTCGTAAGCCAAACCAATATAATAATCGACTTGCATCGCGCGATCACCCTGCCGGTCGTTTCCTGCTTCTTCGCGCGTAATTTGCGCTTTCTGGAAATAATCTAATGCATTTTGATACGCTTTCCGGTCGAAGAATTGTTTGCCTAAAATTAAGTACGCATTGATCTTAATATTTCTTGACCGTGACGAACCTTCGCGGTAGGCTAAGGTAGCGCCTTCCAAAAGTCCGACCGCTTTTTCGGCTTGTTCAGTAAGGAGCAGGTTTTCGAGATACCAGATGTAAGCGTCATCCCTGTTTTTCACGATTTCATCGCTTCCCGAGAAGATTTTCATTCGATGCGCGATGGGTTCATTATTCCGCTCATAAAGCTCGCTGAGTTCGGAATAAAAGATGGCCTCATTTCTATTGATCGACAATGCCTTTTCGTAATGGGAGATCGCTTTTTGCACATCATTGTGATGATTCTGGTAGCCCCATCCTAAGTTCCGGTACGCCACGGCAAGTTGCGGATTTTTTTTAACCGCATCCGCCCAATGCGACATGGCCTTTTCAGGTTGTTTTTCATAGAGGATATTTCCCAAAAAATAAGACGCATTGCCATCGGTGGGGTTATATTTTAAAGCGGTATTCAATACGTCAATCGAGGTCAATCGGTACGGGAAAATAAAGTCTACCGATTGGGCTGCTGCAGCTTTGAAATAGCGGGAGGCCTGCTCTCGATCGCCGTTTTTATCCGCGATATAACCAAGGTAATAATTAAAAAACGGATTTTCTCCTTTGAAACGTTTAAATACGTCTTCCGCTTCTTTAAGTAAACCGTTTTGCAAATAATCGATGGCTAATTTTAAATAATTATCATCATGGTTTCTCATCTCCTTGTTGAGTAAGGCTAACAGCCGCTCTGCTTTTGAGTTGTCGCCCGATTCTTTCGCCACGAGATAATATTCGTTCCGGATCCGGAAGTCTAAAGGATCGGTTACTGCAACAACATCCAACGTAGCCAAAGCGCCGGTGAAATCTTTCAACTTTCGACAGATAGACGCTTTCAACGCAATAGCGCTGTTATTTCTACTATTCGTCGTAAGCGATTCGTTGATTTGATGCAGCGCTTTATGAAAATCTTTTTTTGCACATGACAGTTCGGCCAATTGAAAATAAGCCGCCGAATGAAAGGCATAGTCCCAGGTGGAGCGGTAAAGCGTATCTTCCGCTTCGGATAGAAGACCCAAGTGTCTTAATGTCAACCCCTGTAAATAAAGGGCCTCATGGGATGAAGGTACGGTATAATCTTTAGTTAAACGTTGGATAGCCGTCGAAAGGTATTTTCTTGCGGTTTCATAATCGCCGTTTTTTAAATACAGATTTCCCATGGCGGTATTGGTTCGGGTATCGCCCGGGTCTTTTTCCAAGGCGGCCTTGTACCAATCCATCGGGTTATACCGTGGTGCATAAAACTGTTCAACCCTCTTGCCGGTCAAATACAACTCTTCGATGGTTTCGAGTTTTTGCGGTTCTGGATACCCTTTCCATCCCTCTGGCAGTTGATCTACCGGTGGCCGTTCGATGGGCTGGTATTCGATCAGCACCCGACCGGTCGTTTCATCGATTAATTGGGTGTGAAGGTCTGACAGAGTATACATGCCCTCTAATCGGATTGTTTCAGTAAACGGATTTTCCGGTGAAATCGTCAGGCTTCGCTCAAAAACTGTTTTATCTTTATTTTTCAGGATCACCTTTGCTTTATTGATTTTTTCGGTAGAATAATAGCCAAGAAACACGTTGTATTTGTTTTTTTCATTTTTCGGTTCTAAGTTCACTGCCCCATTCAGATTCGCATACCGGAATCCCCGAATCCCGCGAATGGGATACCAATACTGTTCCCAGGTTTTCACTTCATACGGTTTGATCCAACTGTAATCCGGTTGGTTATCGTTGAAAGCCCCGACCATTAATTCGGCATAACGCCCGTCAGTTTCGGTAAGTAACGCTTCGGTTGCCGCTCCACTCGCACCGGAACCCCACTCCCATAACTTAGCGCCCTTCACGATGTTATGATCGCCAAAATGGACCGTTCCGGCATTTTTCCCGTGGTCGTACCCCCCCATAAAATCTTCCTGAAGGTTATACACAAAAAAGGAATTCGAGTTAACCACATTTTTCCACCAACTGATATCTGTTTCTTTAAAATCAGCGCCTCGATATTTTGAATTGGCTATCGGCCATTGTGTAAAGTCGGTTTTAGAGTGGTAGGTCACCATTTGTGCGCTCGGCGGAAAAAAGGTTTGATAGTTATCGTTCACATGAACCGCTACATTTGCCCAATTGAGGAAGGTATGCGTAAAAGGCGTGGAATTATGGATTCGTCCGACAACTTTAAAATACGATTTTCCGGGGAACAGCGTGATCCCGATGGTCCACCTCATGCCATGACGGGGTTCGTTTTCAGCGACCCAGACTGTTTTACTGCCGTCCGGATGATCAACCGTCGTATAGTCCATGGGGAGGAAGGTTGACGCTCGGTGGTGATGCAGCACACACCATTCGATACCTCCCGACACCCATGCGCCGGTCATCCCGATATTCGATGGCCGGACGACCGTATTCTTGTAAATAAAATGGTAATTGTTGGTTTTGTCGGTGGCATAGTAAAGTTTACCGCCGATATCGGGCGTTATACCCAATTCAATATATTCATTTTCAAGCACAAGCGTCTTCCATTCCTGTTCGATCCGCTCATTCGTATATTGATCGTTCAACTTAAAAGGATAGACATGTTTTTCAGCGCCCTGGTAGGCTTCGTTTTTATAAAAAATGGGATTTTTGTCCGGAGGAGCGACCGGATACGTGATCATGGATACTGCTTTTTCAGTCAGCGTGACTTTAGATTGGGCCTCCGACTGATGATACCCTTTGAGAAAAAAACAGAAAATAAGGAGACAGGTAAGGAGAATGTGTTTCATATGAATCAATAATTAGGGTTATATAAATTACACTTTGATAAAAATTTTCATTTTATACAGAAAATAGAGGAAAAGCCAACAGACGATGATGTAACCCGTCGCATGGATCAGGTTCGCCCATAGTTCCGGACATTTTCCTGCGATTCCACCGAGGAAAAACCGCGATGTATAATCGAAGTTAATGAATCGTTGCGTTATATAAATCGTGATGGAGTTCATGCCGATAACACGGAAAAAGAACGTCCACCGTTGATAACCTTTGACATCGATGATATAATAAAACAGGGCAAATAAAAAGAGGGAATAAGCGCCTACCGCACAAACAAATGAACTGCTCCACAGTTTTTTGTTGAACGGGAAAACTTCGTTCCACACTAATCCGATAAGTAAAAGCGCCGCAGCCGCTCCCATCATGTAAAGCGTCTTTCGGTTGCCCGAAAGTTTGTCGTTTGAAATGCGGATAAATTGTCCGGTAAACATCCCCAACATGGCCGTGACTATCGAAGGAATGATACCCAACAACCCTTCGGGGTCGA
>Ga0209628_10000892_pt1 | contig 18734 bp, 16 predicted proteins | sample TergutCu122P4_FD_187285 | JGI IMG/M metagenome (GOLD analysis project Ga0209628, IMG submission 187285) | Cubitermes ugandensis P4 segment gut microbial communities from Kakamega Forest, Kenya - Cu122 P4 (SPAdes) (version 2) | ecosystem: Host-associated > Arthropoda: Insects > Digestive system...
TGATTGCGCCACATCGTTCAAACCGAAAGCTGAAGACCCAGGACGGTCGTAAACTACGCCGCTACGCCCGAAGATGGCTGGTCGAACGCTATTTTGCGTGGATGCAGTGGAAACGTCGCTTGTTGGTCCGCTGGGAGTATTACGCTGCCAATTTCCTCGGTTTCGTGCAGCTCGCTTCCATTACTATGCTGCTTAAACGATTTTGAGATAGGTTCTAGTTTTCACACCAAGCAGAGAGTTCACGGGCATAGCCTACTTCTTTGTATTTTTCGAGTAGTTTGAAGGAACACGTTCCAAGTAGTGTTTCAACACCCAGCCTGTACGGTACTCCTCGTGTAGCCAGTGGTAATACTCGACCTCGACCCAGCGTCCCTTGCGATCAATGGCGCGCACTACCTCATTGGGTAGCAATTTCCCCTTCGCAGGTGAGCCGTGCTCGGGCTTTGATCTCACCGTTGCTGGGCGCTCACGAACCACATAGCGCTCCTCTGGCTCTTGGGCGGCTTGCGCTAACGCTTGTCCAATCAGGGTGGTCAGGTTTTGAAGCTGCTGTGCCTGTACCTGTAACATGGCAGTGGTCTGCGACTGGAATGTTTCTGCCTTGGCCTTTTCCTGCTGGCTCGAAATCTCCTGATAGATGAAGAACAAGATTGACAGTAACAGGCTCACGAGCGCTACGGCGTCGGACTGCTTACGACTGAGAATGCCTTTTTCTGGTATTTCAGCAGGCAGGTGCATCGTGCCGTCAGGCTCGATACCGAGCAGTGCCAGTTGCTCCTTGATGCCGTCTGCACCTAAAGCATTCGCCAGCGCGCCAGCAGATCCCCAATCAATGGTGGGCAGGGCGACCCTACCAAGCCGTTCCTGGATTGCCTTGAATGATCCGACGATGCCCAATACTTCATCAGGCACCATCCATTTTTTGTTGATGGCCTCAAATTCCTTGAGGTAATTCTGGATGTCGCCGCCAGCCGTGCTATCGAGTAATCGTCTATGCTGTCTTCGTGATTCGTCAGAATGCTGGGCGAGCATTTTGGCTACAGACCCAATCCCGGAGGTCTGATCTAAAAACTGTTTGACGTGGTCGTGGATCGAAGTGACTGCCGTCAACTCCTTGACAAGTTTCTGTGTTGTGCTGTCCGCCAGCAAGCTTTTGCGAATACCATCCAAGGGACTAAGCATTCGCCACATTTTCTCGTTCTGGACCCGTTCGACCTCCTGCCAAATTTTGATGGATTGCATAGCTGAAGAATTTTCACTCAGCAGACCTTGATGCTGCTGTGCAAATGTCATCGCAGGAGACTGCAATGATTTCAATGTCTTGGAGATTTGATCGGAGGCTGAGTAGACCTGCGAAAGCTCTCGCATCTGCTTGGTGATAGTGTCGGTTTGGGCCAATGCTTGACGCAAGGAAGCACGATCCGCGTTCATTCGAGCCATTTCGCGAGTGAGGAACGAGTAATGATTAGGCATCGTCTCACCCCAATCCGAAATACCGCTCAAAGAATGCGGCAAGCTTATCCAGCACCGTTTGCTTCTTGGCCGAATGGTTGTTGTTCTTCGAGAACCGCGACACCGGCGGAAGAATCTTGGTGATTGCCGTACCTGTAACCGGAATCGCGCCGTCGCGGAAAGCGTTGTCCACGAACGCTTTCGTTTCCTCGGCGTTCAAGCCCTCGTCGGCGATGATTCTCTCAAGCTCCTCCGCCTTTTTTCGTGAAACAAAGGCTAGCCACTCCGCGTCCACTTTCGCCGTCGTGGAAACGGAATCCACGAATTGTTCGATCAGGTCTTTCTTGTTGCGCAGCGATGGGCTGGAATTGATGGCGCGCTCGATGGTCGCGCGGATTTCCTTGTCTTGCTCCGTGCCCTTGGCCTTGATGTATCGCTCCACCAGCATCAGGATGTAATCGACATTGATTTCGACCTGTTTGATCAGCTCGATTTCAAACACCACATCGTCGTTGATGGTTTCTTTCTCGGCCTCCGATGCACTTCGGAATTCGGCATACAGGTTCAGATACAGGCTCTGGTAATCCTGAAAATCGCGGTCACTGAGAATTTCATTCCCAGCAAAGTCGTCGAAGGCTGTGAGAATATTTTTCAGGCGCAGGATCGAGCCGAACAGCTTGATGAATGCTTTCTGTGCCGCCTCGCCGGTGATTGGTGTTCCCAAAGGAAACAGGGCTACCAGTTCGGCAATCTTCTTCTGGTATTCGGCGTAGTAGTCCGCATAGGGCTTGAGCAGCACGATGCCCTTGGCGTCCTTGTTGCCGAATAGTGCCAGTGCATCATTGGTGGCTTCCTCCAGATCGCGGAAGGAAACGATGTTGCCGTAGGTCTTGACCGAGTTGAGGATGCGGTTGGTGCGCGAATACGCCTGAATCAGTCCGTGCGCCCGCAGGTTCTTGTCCACCCATAGCGTGTTCAGCGTGGTGGCATCGAAGCCGGTCAGGAACATGTTGACCACGATCACGAGGTCAAGCTCGCGGTTTTTCAGCCGCTGCGACAAATCCTTGTAATAGTTTTCAAACTTGCCATCCGAGGTGTCAAAGCTGGTAGCGAACAGGCCGTTGTAGTCCTTGATAGCACCATCAAGGAAATCACGCGAACCCTGATCCAGCCCTGCCGTCTCAAAATCTTCCTCACCCAGCAGGCCGTCCGGTTCTTCTTCGTTGGCAGCGAAGCTGTAGAGCAGGCCAATCTTCAACCGCTGCGCGGGCGGGATGTCCTTCTGCTGACTGGAGAACTCTGCGTAGTAACGTTTGGCGGCGTCGATGGAGGCGCAAGCGAACAGGGAATTGAATCCGGCGAAACGTTTGCTGCCCAGCCGGTAGCTGGCGCTACGTTTGGTTTTCTGGTCGAAATGCTCGCGGATGTAGCCCACGACCTGCGCAATGCGCTCCGGTGCAAGCAGCGCCCGCTCCGTATCAATGGCCGATACCTGCTTGTCGCGCACGTTCGGCGCGGTTTTGATGGTGTTGATGTAGTCGATGCGAAACGGCAGCACATTCTTGTCATTGATCGCATCGACGATGGTGTAAGTGTGCAGCCTTTCGCCGAAAGCATCCAACGTGGTGCGCAAGCGCGGATTGCCGCCCGTGCCGGCGTTGTCGGCAAAAATCGGCGTGCCGGTAAAGCCGAACAGGTGGTAGCGATTGAAAACCCGCGTGATCTCCGTATGCATGTCGCCAAACTGGCTGCGATGACATTCGTCGAAGATCACCACCACATGCGCGTCATACACCGGATGCTTTTTGTTCCTGGTGACGAAGCGGCTCAACTTCTGGATGGTGGTGATGATGATGCGCGCGTTCGCATCCTCCAGTTGCCGTTGCAGCACCGCCGTCGAAGTATTGGAATTGGCCGCGCCTTTCTCAAACCGTTCGTATTCGCGCATGGTCTGGTAATCCAGATCCTTGCGATCCACCACAAACAGCACCTTGTCGATTTCCGGCAAGCCGCGCGCCAGTTGCGCGGCCTTGAAGCTGGTCAATGTTTTGCCGCTGCCGGTGGTGTGCCAGATGTAGCCGCCCGCCGCCAACGTACCCAATTGCCGATGGTTCGTTGCGGTGGCGATGCGCAGCAGGATGCGTTCAGCGGCGACGATCTGATAAGGCCGCATCACCAGCAGCTTGCGATCCACGTCGAACACGCAATACCGGGTCAGGATGTTCAGCAGCGTGTGCTTGGCGAAGAAGGTCTTGGTGAAGTCCGTCAGTTCAGTGATGGGCCAGTTCTTCGCATCAGCCCACCAACTGGTAAAGGCAAAGCTATTGGAAGTTTTCCTACGCCCCTGTTTGCTGCGCTGTTCGGCCAGATGACCGTCGCGCACCGTGTTGCTGTAATATTTGGTCAGCGTACCATTGCTGATGACGAACAACTGCACGTACTCGAACAGGCCAGAACCCGCCCATAAACTGTCACGCTGGTAGCGGTCGATCTGGTTGAACGCCTCGCGAATGTCCACGCCCCGGCGCTTGAGTTCGATGTGCACCATCGGCAGGCCGTTGACCAGCACGGTCACGTCGTAGCGGTTGGCACGTCGGCCTTCGACCTCGTATTGATTGATGACTTGCAGGCGGTTGTTATGAATGCTCTGCTTGTCGATCAGATAGATGTTCTTGGCGCTGCCGTCGTCGCGCTTGAGAATCTGGACGTGATCTTCCTGAATCCGCGCGGTTTTCTCGACGATGCCATCGTTGGCTCCGGCGATCTTTTCGTTGAAGAACTGCTGCCATTCCTTGTCGCTGAAGGTGATTTTGTTCAGCGCCTCCAACTGGCTGCGCAGGTTGGCGATGAGGTCGGCCTCGCTGGTGATGCGCAGATACTCGTAAGCCTGAATCTTCAACCGCTCGATGAGATCGCGTTCAAGCTCCGCCTCGGACTGGTAGCGCTCCTCGCGCACCTCGCTCGGGCGCACGAACTCCGCGACGACGGTGCTTTCGTTGGAAAGCGCAATCGGCTCGTAACGCCAAGGCTTGAGGTCTTCGCTCACGCGGCCTCCTTGAAGGTGAGGAGGCGGTCGCGGTAATGTTCGTACTGCTGGCGGCGTGCCTTTATTTCAGCGGGCAGACCGAAGGAGAGGTCGTTTACGAGGGCATCGAATTTATCGAGGATCGTGACGATACGTTCCTGTTCTTCGATTGCTGGAACGTAGATGCGGATTTTCCCTAAGCCCTCACTGGAAACACGGATCATCTTTGCACCAGCGGCGTGCTTTATTTTTTGCTCGTTGAAATGGCTTGATTGGAAGAAATAGGCCATGAACTTCGGATTCAGCGAGTGGCTGAAGATGTAACAGTCGTCATGGACAGCCACTTCATCAACTCCCAACCATGCGACGGCCTTGCCGATGTCTTCAACGCTTTCACCTGTTCCGGCGATCACCAAATCCCCTGTTTTCGCCAAGCGCAAAGTGGCCGCTAGTTCAGGGCGAACGAAAGACTTGGTTTTCGAGGCAAACAAGCCATAGTGGGTGTAAATCTCCCCGTAATGGATGCAGCCAACCCCGGATTCCACGAAATCTTTGTTCGTGAAACGCCGTCCGCGTGTAAACTTGCCTATCTCACTCAAGGTCGTCCACCGTATAATTGCTTGCTTGCTTGCGCTATCCGTGCGTTCGTCGAACGTCAAAAGCGCGTCGCGGTAGTACTTGTACTGCCGCCGACGCGCCTCAAGCTCCGCCTCAAGCTCCGCCTCAAGCTCCGCCTCAAGCTGGGTGAAGCTGTCGAGCACCCTCACGATTTCGCGCTGAATTTCAAGCGGCGGTACAGGAACACGAATCTTCGCAAGGCTCTTGGCCGACACGTCGATAACCTTCGTGCCGGTAGCCTGCTTCTTTTTCTGCGCGAGGAAATCAGGGGTGCGAAAGTAGTACGACAGATACTTCGGGTCTTGCGCGTGCTTGATCACCGTTGCGTGTCCGCCAATGACGATTTGCGATGAACCGAGCCACGCGACCGCCTTGCATACATCCTCAACGTTTTCACTGGTGTTGGTGATGATCAAGTCACCCTTGTCAACTTTGGCGAGCGGCGCGGCGGTTTCCGGCGCGACGAAAGAAATGGTTTCGGTCGTCCAGACGCCGTAGTGCGTATAAATCTGGCCGTAGTGGATGCAGCCAACGCCGGATTCCGTGAAATCCGATTTGGGCATTCCGTTGCCACGAACCAGTTCAGCGATGTCGCCCAGTGCCTTGAACTCAATGCCTTCCGGGCAAAGTTCGGCGATCAGACGAGCGATATGGCTCATGCCTGCTCCCCTTCCAGATCGGCGACGATGACGTCGATCTGCGCCCGAAGCTCTGCCTGCCGCGCCACGATCATCGCAATCTGGGCATTGAGCGCCTTGATATCTACCGTCTCGCTGGTATCAGGTTGCTCCACATAGGATGAAATCGTGATTTTGTAGCTGTTTTCGGCAATATCACCGTTATCCACCAGCTTGGCGAAATGTTCAACATCCTTGCGATTGATGAACGCATCGAGAATTTTCCGCTGATTGGCATCGGTCAGCTTGTTCTTGTTGCCGTTACGCACGAACTCGGCGTTGGCATCAATGAACAGCGTCTTGTTGTCGTTCTTTGATTTCTTCAGAACGATGATGCAGGTTTCAGTTGTGGTGCCGAAGAACAGGTCAGGCGGCAACTGGATAACGGTATCAATATAGTTGTTGTCGATCAGGTACTGACGGATTTTTTGCTCTGCACCGCTGCGATACAGCACGCCGGGATACTCGACGATGGCTGCGGTGCCGTTGACCGCAAGCCAACTGAGGATGTGCATCGTGAAGGCGAGGTCAGCATAGCTTTTCGGTGCAAGCACACCGGCAGGCGCAAAGCGCGGGTCATTGATGAGCAGGGGATTGGCGTCGCCGTCCCATTTGATTGAGTAAGGCGGATTGGAAACGATGGCCTCGAACGGTTCATCATCCCAGTGCGCCGGATCGGTAAGCGTGTCGCCATGCGCGATGTCGAACTTTTCGTAATTTACGTCGTGCAGGAACATGTTGATGCGGCACAGGTTGTAAGTGGTGAGGTTGATCTCCTGACCGAAAAAACCTTGGCGCACTTTGTCTTGCCCCAGTACCTTGGCGAACTTGAGCAACAGCGAGCCGGAGCCGCAGGCCGGGTCATAGACCTTGTTGACTTCGGTCTTGCCGCTGACGGCGATGCGTGCCAGCAGCTCGGAAACTTCCTGCGGCGTATAGAACTCACCGCCGGACTTGCCGGCTGTGGAGGCGTACATCTGCATCAGGTATTCGTAGGCGTCGCCGAACAGGTCGATGGTGTTGTCCGAGAAGCTACCTGCATGGTTGCGAAGGGGCAAATCGCCGATGGCATCGAGCAGCTTCACCAGCTTTTCGTTGCGCTTGGCGACGGTGGGGCCGAGCTTGCTGCTGTTCACGTCGAGATCGTCGAACAGTCCCTTGAAATCGTCCTCGCTGTCCGCGCCGATGGCCGAGCCTTCGATCTGCCGGAATACGCGGGACAGGGTTTCGTTGAGGTTGTCATCGAGCCGCGCCCGCTGGCGCACGTTGGCGAACAGATACGAGGGCAAGATATAGAAACCCTTTTCCTTCACCGTTTCGGTACGCCCCTGTTCGGCGTCGGCATCGGACAACTCGGCGTAGTCGAAACTCTTTTCTCCGGCGCGATGAGCTTCATCGTTCAGGTAGGCGGCGAGGTTCTCTGAAATAAAGCGGTAGAACAACATGCCCAGCACGTAACTCTTGAAGTCCCAGCCATCCACGCTGCCACGCAGATCGTTGGCGATGCGCCAGATGGTTTTATGCAGTTCCGCGCGTTCGGCTTCTTTGTTGTTCACAGTTCGGGGCCTTCAATCAATCAGAATCTTGAAACTGGTCGCCAGCGCCACCGGCTCCACGCCGTGCCCGTCGTGCTTGAGCTTGACCAAGCTGTAGCCTTCCATCATCCGCAGCGAGCGCGACAGGTTGGGCACCTGCCGCCCAGAAAGTTCGGCCAGTGCCGTCAGCGACTTGGGCCGCTGGTCGCGGATCAAGCGCAGCAGCGCACGATTGTCCTCGGACAGCACTGCCGCCATCGTTGCCATTGACGGGAACCAGACCGAAGGCTGGCCCCGGCCAGTGGTGGGAATACCGCTGTCTTCTGGACGGCGGATACCAACGACGCAGCGTTTCATCTGGGATGGGCGGTCTGGAAAAAGATGCTCGGCAGTTTATCACTGTGGCACATATGCAGCGATATTTTCTGGTGCTGGCCGGAGTATCGGTATTTGCTTGGCTTTCCCGCCGAACAGCGCGTTCATTGTGTTCCCAATCACTATCCCCTGAAGGAGTACCCCATGACCGCAGTCCCGCTGACTCCGACTCAGCACGCCACCCTCGCCCACGCTCTCGATCACACCGAGGGCCGAATCGAATGGTTCCCCGACAACATCAAGGGCGGCGCGCGCCAGAAGGTGCTGGATGGCCTCGCCAAACGCGATCTCATCCAGCAGGCTGGCAATTGGTGGCGGGTCGCTGCCGCAGGCTACGACGCCCTCGGCATCCCGCGCCCCAGCGTGGGCAAAAAACGCATCGGCAAGTTTGAGGCCAAGCTCGACCAGATCATCGCCAATGCCGAAAGTGCACCGCCCGTGCCGAACGCCCCGGAACTGGAGGCTGCCGTGGCTGCTGCCGAAGCAACGTGGGCCAAACCGCGCACGCGGGCAAACAGCAAGCAGGCCGAAGTCGTGCGGATGCTGCAACGGCCCGAAGGCGCGACAGTTCGGCAGATTTGCGACGCCACCGGCTGGCAAGCGCACACGGTGCGTGGCGCGTTCGCCGGGTCGTTCAAGAAGAAGCTGGGCCTGACGACTGCTCAGACCCTGATAGATGGTGGAGGTGGCGGGAGTCGAACCCGCGTCCGAAAGCTCTCTACAGTCGGGACTACATGCTTAGTGTCGTCGTTGTCTCTCGTTCATCCGCCGCCGACGCACAGGCTGCGGACAAACCAGTCACCTAAGTTTAACGCCGTCTTCAAGTGACCCGAAGGGGCGCGATCGCTTTAATTGTCCTTGCCGCCTCTTGCGAGGCCCGGGTCAAGCGCTACCCGGTGCAAGGTCCAGCGGGGTTAAGCCGCCAGAGCGTAAGTTTCTTCGTTCGCAGTTATTTTGCGATTGCTCGTGTTTTACGAGGTGCAAGCGCCTCGGCATGCCCCGCGCTGTGTCAATACCCCCGTCGAAACCGGTACACCCCCGTATTCGATGAGCCTGCCATGGCGTTTCGGGCAGGTAGCGCGTGAATGTTTATTTTACCACTTAGTTGCCATTTGGGCAGCTCGCGCATCAACCAGCCGGTCGCGTTCCTCGTACAATGCGGCCATGACTGAAATGTTTTCTGCCGCGCTATACCGTTTTTGTGTGGCGCCGATGCTCGACTGGACGGATCGCCACTGCCGTTATTTTCACCGGCTGCTGTCGCCGCACGCGCGCTTGTACACCGAGATGGTGGCGGCGCCGGCGCTGTATTACGGCGACGCGGCAAAGCATCTGGATTTTGACGCCGCCGAGCGTCCGCTGGCGTTGCAATTGGGCGGCAGCGATCCGGCAATGTTGGCGCACGCCGCTCGATTGGGCGCGCGTTGGGGTTACGACGAGATCAATCTCAACTGCGGCTGTCCGAGCGAGCGGGTGCAAAGCGGCAGTTTCGGTGCGTGTCTGATGAAGGAACCGGCGCTGGTGGCGGATTGTGTGCGGGCGATGCGTGAGGCGGCACCGATTCCGGTGACGGTCAAACATCGGATTGGGGTCGATACGATTGAAGATTATGGTTTCGTGCGCGATTTTGTCGGCACGGTGCATGAAGCGGGCTGTGATGTGTTCATCGTTCATGCGCGCAACGCGATTCTGTCCGGCTTGTCGCCGAAGGAGAACCGCGAGATTCCGCCGTTGCGTTACGAAATAGTGCATCAACTGAAGCGCGATTTTCCTCAATGCATCATCGTGCTGAACGGAGGGCTGACGGACTGGCCGACAATTGAAGCACAGTTGGCGACGGACATCGACGGCGTGATGGTAGGGCGCTGGGCGTACCATCAACCGTATCGTCTGGCGGAAGCCGAAGCGCGGTTGTTTGGTCAGACGACATTACTACCGACGCGACGCGCTATCATCGAAGCAATGATTCCTTATATTGAAAAGCAGTTGCGGCAGGGCGTGGGGCAGGGCGCTACGTTGCGCGCGATCACTCGCCATATTCTCGGTTTATATCACGGTCAACCGCGAGCGCGCCTGTTTCGGCAATGGCTTTCCGAACCGCGGCAGTTGGAACGGCAATCGGTGGATGTGTTGTACGAAGCGCTGGCGCGGGTTGAGGGCGTTGCGGGTGTTGATCGCTGTGACAAATGAGCTGGTTCACAAACGCTGCGTTTCCAATCATTCAACGGTCAAATCACGCAGCGCGTCGAGTACGATGCTTTCTTGCAACAATTCCGGCAGCAGGTGCGGTGGCTTTCCAGGCTGGTAGAACACATAAACCGGCACGCCGCTACGGCCGAGCGTGGTGAGCGCCTCGGTGATGGCTGGGTCGTAACGTGTCCAGTCGGCGCGCATCAGGACGACGCCCCGGCGCGCAAAGGCTTGTTGCACTTCGTCGGTATCGAGAACCCATTTTTTGTTGGCTTGACAGGTTACGCACCAGGCGGCGGTGAAATCAACGAAGATAATTTTTCCGGTGGCGTTTTCGCGCGCAACGGCGGCGGCACTGTACGGTTGCCAGACATCCGTTTGTTTTGGCGCGAACGCCTGTTCACCGCGGCTTGAAGTCGCGGTGAACACGGGTGAAATCAGCCAACCGGCAATTGCGATGCCCGCCGCTATGGTCAACATCCAGGCGATTTTGACGCGATCGCTGGCGCCGAACGCCATCCGGTAGCCGTGCCAGGCCCACAGCGCCAGCGCGACAGCGACCAGCGCCAACAACAGCCGCAGTTCAATACCGCCGTCCATTTGCGCACCGAGCACCCACGCTAACCAGGCGACGGTTGCGTACAGAGGAAACGCCAGCAGTTGTTTCAAGCGCAGCATCCAGGCGCCCGGCTTTGGTAAAAACCGTTGCCAGGCCGGGAAGAACGCCAGCAGTGCATACGGTAGCGCCATGCCCAGCCCAAGCATCGCGAAGATAACGAGATTTGCCAGCGTGTTTTGCGTCAACGCAAAGCCCAACGCTGCGCCCATGAATGGCGCCGTGCACGGTGAAGCGACCACCACGGCGAGCAGGCCGGAGCCGAACGCATCGAGCGTGCGGTTTCGCGCGGTCCAGCCGAGCCACCCCGACGGCGCCAGCGCGCCGAACTCGAAGACACCGGAAAAGTTCAGCGCCATCACGAAAAAGAGCAGCGCCAGTCCGGTAATCACGATCGGCGATTGCAATTGAAAGCCCCAACCTAACTGTCCGCCTGCCGCTCGCAGCGCCAGCAATGCACCGGCCAGCAGCAGGAAGGTCAGTATCACACCGGCGCTGAACGCCAGCGCTTCGCGCCGCAGTGTTTTGCGGTCGTCGCCGTGTTTGACGAAGCCCAACACTTTCAGCGAAATGATCGGAAACACACAGGGCATCAGATTCAAAATCACGCCACCCAGCAGTGCGAAGAGCGCGGCCAGCCCTAACGAAAAGGCGCTGCCGCTTTTACTGGCGGCGTTGGAAGCGCCTGATCCGAAGTCAGACGCGGCCTCCGTAATCGTCATCCCCGGCGGCCGCGCCTTCGGCGGGGCGTCGAACTTCGGCGCCGGCCCCGGCGACACCGTGCCTTTGATCGGCACGTCGATCATCACTGCCGTGGCATTGTTATTAGCGCCGCCCCAAGGCTGCGCCGAACGCAAAACACCACGCAAGTGCGACAAGCCTCCTTCCAGTTGGTGCGACACCGGCAGCGTCAACACGAGCGCGTTGCCGTCGCGTTGCAGCGATTGCGCAAACGACGGTTCGATCTGCCGGGCTTCATCGGCGAAGAAATAAAGCGCGTCGGGGTCGGCCGCTTCTGCGAGAGCAGGCGTCAAGCGCAGCTTCACCGCCGCGCCATCGCTTTGCGCGGCAGCCGTCCAGCCAACGAGCGGTTTCGGCAAAAGGCCCCGCGTTGCAGCGATAGCCGCGGCATTGGCAAAAGCAGTGTCGACAGCAACGGGTTGCGCTGTCGCGGTCACCGGCAGCGTCAACGCCAGATCAGCGCCATCGGGAATACAAACGTCTCTGCACATCAACCAGTCGGCGCGCGCCTGAATCTTGAGCAATGGCGGAACGATATTCGTGGCTTTGAATTCGGTGAGCAGCAACACCTCATCGTCAAAACCATAATTGACGAACGGTCCGAATACTTGTGCTTGCGGCGCTGGCCACTGCAACACGCCCGCTGTCACGCCATCCGGCAGCGTCCAGGTGATGGATGTCGGTAAACCGGTATCGCCTGGATTTTTCCAATAAACATGCCAGCCATGCTCCATTTTAAGTCGCAGTGCGACGGTGAACGTCGATCCCGGCGCAACGCTTTCGACATCGCTGATCAACGCCGCTTTCACAGGATGCGGCGTTTGCGCGCCCGGCGTTTGCGCGCCGACCGGCATGACGAACGCGAGCGCCAACAGCGAGGCGAGCAGTCGAATAACAAGCTTCATCAGTTTCATGTTCGAATCTGGCCGCTGCCAAACACGATCCATTTTTGTGTCGTCAAACCTTCAAGCCCGACCGGTCCACGCGCGTGCAGCTTGTTCGTTGAGATGCCAATCTCCGCGCCCAAACCATATTCAAAACCATCGGCAAAGCGCGTCGAAGCGTTGATCAACACCGAACTCGAATCGACTTCGCGCAGAAAGCGCATCGCCGCCGTGTAGTTTTCGGTGACGATGGCGTCGGTGTGCTGCGAGCCGTAACGGGCAATGTGCGCGATGGCCTGGTCGAGCGAATCAACAACGCGGATCGACAGAATCGGCGCCAGATATTCAGTGCGCCAGTCTTCTTCGGTGGCTTCGCGCATCGCCGGGATGATCGCGCGCGCGCGCGCGCAACCTCGCAATTCGACATTCTTGTCGCGGTAAATCTTGCACAGCGGCGGCAGGATCGTTTCGGCGAAGGCGCAATGCACCAGCAGCGTTTCCATGGTATTGCACGGCGCGTAACGCTGTGTTTTGGCGTTGTCGGCAATACGAAGGGCTTTCTCGACATCGGCGTTGGCGTCGAGATAGACATGGCAAACGCCATCCAAGTGTTTGATCACCGGCACCCGCGCTTCGTGCGCAATACGCTCGATCAAGCTCTTGCCGCCGCGCGGCACGATGACATCGACGTGCGCCTCATCGCGAACCAGATGACCGACGGCTTCGCGGTCGGGGGTCGCCACCATCTGCACCGCCGCTTCCGGCAGCCCGGACTCGCGCAATCCTTCGTGAACGCAGGCGGCAATCGCCAGATTACTTCTTAGCGCTTCAGAGCCGCCGCGCAGAATCACTGCGTTTCCCGCTTTCAAACACAAAGCCGCCGCATCGGCGGTGACGTTGGGGCGCGCTTCATAAACAATGCCGATCACGCCGAGCGGCACCCGCATCTTGCCGACCTGAATCCCCGACGGGCGCGACGTTAAATCGGTGATCACGCCGACCGGATCGGGCAGCGCCGCCATTTGCGTCAACCCTTCGGCCATCGCCTCAACCATAGCCGGCTTCAACGCCAGGCGGTCGATGAACGCCGCGTCAAGTTGTTTGGCACGCGCTGCCTCCACGTCTCGCGCATTTGCTTCCAGCAATGTGGTTGCTTGACGACGGATTGCCGCTGCCATTGTCGTTAACGCCCCATTTTTGGCGGCGGTGTCGGCGCGCGCTACTACGGCGGCGGCCTGTCGCGCCGCGTTGCCGACGGCGTTCATGTACGCTGCGACTGAATCGAAATCAGAAGGTTTCATGATTTGTTTCCATTAAAAAGCGCTCGGCGTCAGCGTCCGCACGCCGCCTTTTTCGCCGAGCAGAATCACATCGGCGCCACGCTGCGCAAAAATGCCGACCGTCACCACGCCGGGAATCTGATTGAGCTTCGTTTCCATTTCGACCGGATTCAACAAGCTCCAGCCGTGAACATCGAGGATCACATTGCCGTTATCGGTCGTGAAGCCGCTGCGCCATTCTGGTTGTCCGCCGAGGCGCACGATCGCGCGCGCGACGAAACTGCGCGCCATCGGAATTACCTCGATGGGCACCGGAAAATCACCCAGGACGGGTTTAAGTTTTGCGCTGTCAGCGATACACACGAATTTTTGCGCCGCTGCCGCGACTATTTTTTCGCGCGTTAGCGCGCCGCCGCCGCCTTTGATCATCGCGCCGTGTTCGGTGACCTCATCAGCGCCGTCGATATAGACCGGCAAGTCGCCAGCGTTATTCAGTTCCTCAACTTCGATACCGTATTTTTTGAGTAACTTTGTCGTGCGCTCCGAACTCGATACGGCCCCCTTGATGGAGGCTTTGCGTTTTTCGGCGAGGGCGGCGATGAAAAAATCCACGGTGCTGCCGGTGCCGACGCCCAGCCAGGCGCCGTCTTCAACATACTTGAGCGCTGCTTCTGCTGCCGCTCGTTTTAAATCGTCCTGTGTCATGATGGGTTCTCAGGAATCGTGAGAAACCAACATTATCACATTGTTTATCAGAACAGGGCGCGCATGAAAAAACCGGCTTCATTCAGACGGCTGCATGGTGGCATCAAGAGCGTTTTTTGAAATCCCGCTTTCACGTATTGCTGTCCGGGATATTTTTATATACGCGATCAATTCTGAAAGATTTGAGCTTTTTGTTTTCCCCCTGTTGGCGGAAGAGGAATGGAGAAGGAGGGGTAATGTGAAGGTACGCTATGCTCCTCAGCGGGCATGGTGGAATATCCCAGTCCCAGCCTTCCCCGGCGGGCGGGGGAAGGAAAGACCGCCCGGGGGAGGAGGGAAGCTTGATTCCGAATCTTCTTCAAACATTCAACAGGGGCATCATCTCGCTTTGATAGCGAGCGCCAACGGCAATGCCCTGCGGGAAAATCGCTTCAATGCCGGCTAGCTCCTCTGCATCAAACTTGATGTCGAGCGCGCCGAGGTTTTCTTCGAGTGCGGCGATGCGGCGTGTGCCTGGAATCGGAATAACATGCTCGCCGCGCGCGAGCACCCACGCCAGCGCCAGTTGTGCGGGTGTGCACTGTTTTTGTGCGGCCAACATCTTCACTTGTTCGACAAGCGCGAGGTTCTTTGCGAAGTTATCACCTTGAAAGCGCGGATGAAAGCGACGCACGTCGTCTGCAGCAAAATCATTCGGGCTTTTGATCGCGCCGGTGAGAAAGCCGCGTCCAAGCGGGCTGTAAGGGACGAAGGCGATGCCAAGTTTTGCGCAGGCTGCGAGTTGCCCTTGCGATTCGGGATCGCGCGTCCACAGAGAATATTCGCTTTGCAGCGCTGCAATCGGGTACACGGCGTGGGCGCGCTCCAGCGTTTTGACCGAGGCTTCGGACAGACCGAGATAACGCACTTTGCCTTGCCATACGAGATTGGCCATCGCGCCGACGGTGTCCTCGATCGGCACGTTCGGATCGACGCGATGCTGGTAATACAGGTCGATATGATCGACGCCAAGCCGTTTCAGGCTGGCGTCGCAACATGTCTGTACATATTCGGGGCGACCATTGACGCCGCGCGCCAGCGGATTGGCAGGGTCGCGCACGATGCCGAACTTGGTGGCGAGAAACACCTGGTCACGTCGGTCGGCAATGGCTTTGCCAACCAGGGTTTCATTGGTGTGTGGGCCATAGACATTGGAAGTATCGAGCAGCGTGACGCCTAGGTCGAGCGCACGATGGATGGTCGCGATCGACTGCGCATCATCGTGCGCGCCGTAAAAATCGCTCATGCCCATACAGCCGAGGCCAAGCGCGGAAACTTGTGGGCCATTACGGCCAAGGGGGCGAAATTTCATGATCAGATCCGATGAGGGTTTTCCGGCAGCATTTTCTGGAAGGGTCGGGCAGCCCGCTTGGGGGACGTCCTGACGAAGGCAAAACAACACTTTACACCGCTTTCATACCATCGCCCAGAAACCGCCTCACAATCAGACATAGAGAAACGGACAGCACGCTTTGAATGGAACCCTGTTTGCGCCCAATGGCCATGTTTTGTCGCCGGCAGACGACAAAACCTGATCAGTTATGGCGATGGAGGCATTTGATACAGCTTTAACGAAGAATCAGGCTGTTGACGTGGAATTTGCACTGATTTTTAACTAGCCAATACAGATATAATGTTACCCGTTTGTCAACACACCCTGAAAACCTGGAGAAAACCATGTCATTGCGTAAAACGATCATTCTGCTTGCCACACTCTGCGCGGCGCTGCCGCAGCTTGCATTGGTCACGGCGACAGCCGCACGGGCGGACGAGCTGCCGATGCCCAAAGCGGGGCTGTGGGAGATGAAGATGTCGATGCAGATGCCCGGTATGCCGTCGGGCGCAAAGGCGGTTGAAATGAACACGAAAAGATGCACCGACCAAGCCTCCGAAAAGGAAGCAAGGAATACACTGCTTGGAGTGAACGACGAATTCATGTCTTGCCCCAAACAGGACGTTAAAAAAACTGCGACCGGCTACATCGTTGATTCGGTATGCACCAGCAAACTCGCTGGTATGACCACGACCACGCACTCGGAGATCACGGGCGATTTCAGTTCCGGTTTTACGATGAAGTCGGTCTCGCATACCAAGGACAGCAAAGGCACGCAGGATTCTTCAACCATGACCGGTTCAGCCAAGTGGCTGGGTGCTTGCCCGGCAGGCTGGAAGCCGGGCGATGTCGAGGTGAACGGCGGCAAAAAGTTCAACATCAATGATCGATGATCAAGTAAGCAGGTTGAGTTAATCGCTGAAAGGAACCACCATGCAAACCAAAACCATCTCCCGCCTCGCCCTTGGCGCGATCCTGGCCACCGCCGCCGCGGGGCAGGCGTGGGCCGATGAACTGCCGATGCACAAGGCGGGACTGTGGGAGATAAAAGTATCCATGCAACTGCCTGGCGCAGCGGGGCAGTTGCCCCCGTCCACCTCGCGCCAGTGCATGGACGCAGCCTCCGAAAAAGAGGAAAAGGACATGATGCGCAAAATGGGTGAGGTGACGTGCGCGAAGGAGGAGGTCAAAAAGACCGCGACCGGCTACGTGCTCGATTCCGTATGCACCAGCAAATCCGCCGGCATGACGACGATCTCGCACGTCGAGATCACGGGCGATTTCAACTCCGGCTACACGATGAAGTCCACCATCCAAACCAAGGGTAAGAAAGACCCGGCGAGGATGACCACCGAGTACAAGTATGCTGGCACCTGCCCGGCAGGCTGGAAGCCGGGCGATGTAGAGACAGCCAAAGGCCGCAGGACAAACATCAAGGACATGTTCAAGTAAGCGGCCTGCGCAAATGATCAGCCAGAAAAATCCATGAAGATTGTTGAACGCGTCAAGAACATCTTGACGACGCCCAAAACCGAATGGCCGGCGGTTGCCGCCGAACCGGCGACGGTGTGGAGTCTTTACGGGAGCTATATCACGATCATGGCGCTGATCCCACTGATTGCGGGCTTTATCAATATCGGCTTGGTTGGCAGCAAGGGAATCGGTCCTCCGCAACCTTTCCTCGGACTGTTTTTGACGATTCCCTTCTATGTGTTGAGTTTGTTATCGATCTATGCGGTGGCGCTGATTATCAACGTACTGGCGCCGGCCTTCGGTGGCCAGCGGGGCATGGGACAGGCGCTCAAAGTCGCCGCTTACGCGGGAACTGCAGCTTTCGTCGGCGGCATCGGCAGGGTTGTTTCCTGGGAACTCGGCACAATGCTTATCCTGGTCGGCAGTATCTACGGTATTTATTTATTGAATCTGGGGCTTCCGGCAACGATGAAATACCCGCCCGAGAAAGCGGGCGTTTATACCGCCGTCAGTGTTATTTGCGCTGTTGCCTGCGCGCTTGTGCTTTATCCTGCCCTCGCCGTCGTCTGGATCGGCGGTTTGTTCTGGCTGGGGAGTGGGTATTGATGTGCAATTGATGTAACACCATAAGGGAACTCCAAGCGCGCCGGAAATGGAGTGTTACGTAGAGAGCCTGTTTGTTTTTAGAACCAAAAGGTATTATTTGAAAGGAACCGTCATGAGAGTCAAAATTGTTTCGTACCTTGCTGTTGGCGCGATTCTGGCTGTTGTTGCTGCTACGGGCCAAGCGCAGACACAGGTGTCCATATCCGTCGGCGCGCCCGGGTTTTACGGAGCCATCGATATCGGCAGTGCGCCGCCGCCGGCTCTGGTTTATCAGCAGCCTGTTGCGATCCAGCCAGTAGCAGTAGCGACACCGCTTTATCTCTATGTTCCGCCGGAACAATACGCCAGTTGGGGAAGCTACTGCGGTTACTACAACGCTTGCAACCGACCCGTGTATTTTGTTGATCGCAACTGGTATCAGCAAGTGTATGTGCCGCATTATCGCAGCCATCGCAACGAATACGCGCCGCGTCAGGCGGAGTTTCGGCGCTACGCCTACAGAGAAGATCGCCATTCGCCACCGCCGCGCGCCGACAACCGCCGCCCACCGACCAGGGAAGAGTACCGGAATGCGCCGCCGCGCTCTGAAAACCGCCCGCCGGTCAGGGACGAGCACCGGAATGCGCCGCCGCCGCGCCCTGAAAACCGCCCGCCGGTCAGGGACGAGCACCGAAATGCGCCGCCGCCACACTCCGGCAATCCGCCTCCGCATACCGGTAACCCGCCACCGCATTCCGACCACCCGTCGTCGCATGCGCAAGGCAGAGACGACCACAACAAGAAATGAGTACGCTGTTCATGGCAGACGCGGGGGTGAGAATTTTTTTCGCCCCGTCCCTCTTTCCCTTGACCCGGCGGGAAAGGCGCTCAGATTCAACATGCCCTGGATCCTCGCCGTCGTTGTGCTGTTCGTCTGGTGTACCACCATCGTCAAGCGCAAGAATCAGGTGGCCGAGGCGCTGGCCGATATCAATGCGCAACCGCCGTAGGGTCATGATGGCATCCCGAACATGCCGGGAATGGAGCGTTACCCGACGGTTTCGTTCGTTTTTAAAACCCAAAGGTCTTGTTTGAAAGGAGCCGTTATGAAAGTCAAAACTATTTCGCGTTTTACCTTCGGCGCGATCTTGGCCGTTGTTGCCGCCACAAGTCAAGCGGGAGTGAGCATATCCATCGGCTCCCCCC
>Ga0209628_10000893_pt1 | contig 18720 bp, 17 predicted proteins | sample TergutCu122P4_FD_187285 | JGI IMG/M metagenome (GOLD analysis project Ga0209628, IMG submission 187285) | Cubitermes ugandensis P4 segment gut microbial communities from Kakamega Forest, Kenya - Cu122 P4 (SPAdes) (version 2) | ecosystem: Host-associated > Arthropoda: Insects > Digestive system...
CACAGGGTTTTGCTACTGAGCCCAGACTTGCCAAACTTTACGGATAGATTTTGAGTTGAACGGGGAGAGTCAGACACAGGGTTTTGCTACTGAGCCCAAAAATGATTGAAATTATGTACAAGTATTAACACGAAAAAAGGTCAACATATTCCGGGACAAGACAAAATCACGATTGCAATTCTTTCAACCAGATGCCCTCCGACTGTTCGACCCACGAACGGAAATGCTCATTTCCTTTGTGATAAGGGGCATAACTGATCAATGCATCCAAATCGAAACAATCGGATGCGATTCCGGCTCCGGCTGCTGCGGCTTCATGCGCATTGCACGACTGTTCGATGTGGGTAGGCACCATCAGTACCGGTTTGCCGAGATACATCGCTTCGCATACCGATTCGAAACCGGCAGTAGTAGCATATCCTTTGCAACCGGCCATGTACCGGATAAATAACTTGTCGTTAAGTTTATGAAACGATAACCGGTCGTTCACTGCCGTTTCTTCCGGAGCCTCTTTTTTGTCCCAAAAAAAGTGCATCCGCGTTTCCGGATGAAGTTGCTGGTAAGCGATAATATCGTCGGCGTAAGAGGCATTCAGTAAATAGCCATGCAGATAATCGCCGTTTTCGGGTGTACACTGCCGGACTTCGTTTCGCAACAAAGGCGGGACAATTGTCAACCGTTTTTTTTGAGCCGACTCTCTTTTTTCGATCGACAGGGCAAATATGCGTTTGGAACGAAGACAGGTGATTCGCGTAAATAATTTTAACATCAGCAGTTCTATTTTGTTTTCGCTGGGGAAACGATATTCCGGATGCAAAAAAAGATACTGGTGCGCTACGCTGACATACGGGATTCGAGACGGAAACAGAGCGTAGGTTACTCCTGCCATGATTTCATAAAAATTAATCACCATATCGGCTTCCGATTGTTTTATGTGATTGCGAATGAACGGAATACTGCGAATGTAAAGCGGAAATTTCGGGATGTTGTGAAGGATACTCATCCAAACATTGGTTTTCTTGTTTTTTGCGGCAGGTTGGAAATTCGGGCTATCGAAACGATGCACCGGCACTTGAATGTTTTCAAAGAAAAAAGCGGGCAATTCGTGCCGGTTGCCCTTGCCTACCAAGACCGAAACCACTTCGTGTCCGTTCTTCGTCAGCATGTCCCGCAGTGCGATTGCCTGAGTCAAGTGACCTCGTCCTTCTCCTTGAATGATAAATAAGAATTTCATTTTGCAAAGAACTATTTTCTCTAATTAATTTCCGCCGGTTCCTCCACTTCCCTGCTGTCCTCCGCCGGAAGCGCCACTACTTTCACCGGCTTTTGCGTCATCGTTCGAGATTCCCCGCTGTGCTTTCTTCACAGTTTGTTGTTTCAATTCTCCGAATTGATAGGAAACCCTCAAATTAAAATTACGCATTGGATACTGGGAACGCATTTCCGAATAATAATCCGGATTTCTATTATTTATGGAACTGAAGTTTTGGTATTTATTGAATGGAGTGGATGCATTGACCGAAACCGTCAACTTTTTCTTCAAAAACGACTTGTTCAATCCCAATCCATAAAAAACATGGCTGGACCCTTTTCCCTCCAGACTCACGTAAGGAGTCATTCCTCCTCCATAGAAACTCAATCGAAATTCTTTGGGAAGAGTGTACTGGGCGTTCAAAAAACCATGTCCGTTAAATCCGGAGTTTTGTATGCCGGATCCATTGTTTGTACGAATATCTACATATCCACCCGAAGTATTGATATTGAATCGTAAATCTTTAATCGGAGTCCACCCAAAATACATATTCATGCCGATTCGTTTTTGCTCGCCAATATTTTTAAAGGTGGTATAACTGACATCGTCTCTGATTTCCGTTATGCGTTGAATGGAATTATTAACGAAATTGTAGTAGATCCCGGCGTTCAGGTTGATTTTAGGTTTGAATACGCTGTAATTCAAATTGAAATTATGCGCTTTTTCAACATCCAAATCGGGATTTCCCGTACTTACATATTTCGGGTCGGTATCATTCACATAAGGATTCAAATAATAAATCCCCGGACGCTGAATGCGCATATTGTATCCCAAACGGAAAGTATGAATCATTTTATAACGATAAGTTGCAGTGGCGGAAGGAACCAGCGAGAAATAATGTTTTGTGAAATTCTGCTGATACTCCGCATCAATATTCGTATCTTCCATCCGAAGACCGGCCTTGAGTCCATAACTTTTGTAACGCAAATTATATCCCAAATATCCGGCAAAAATATCGTAACGGTACCGGAATGCATCGTATGGGGTCGGCATTTGTGTCCAATGATCGTTTTTATAATTATACCGGTCGGTATTACTGTTATTCAGCCGGATAATATATTTTGCGCCACCTTCGATGACATGTATCTTTGCCAATGGAGTTGTGTAATCCAACTGAAAAGTATGTTCATTATCGCCGGCCTTATTGTTCTGTTTTGTCCATAAATCAGGGTGATTTACGGCATCGATGATTTTTGTTTCCGACCATGAATCGTTTGGAGTAAAACTATATCGATAAGAAGCCGTAAGAAGTTCATCCTTTTTCTTGAAAGTTCGTTGATAATCTGCATTCAAATAGGTCGAGCCATACATACTTTCACCCTCGGTTAACTGATTATATGAAAAAAGCTTATTCTGTTCCTCATCGAAAGCTTCTACCCCATAATTGGATTTATTCTTTTGGCTTCCACCATGGCGGGCAAATGATGCTGTAAACAAATTAAGTGTATCTAACTCATAACTTAATTCAGCCGTTCCATACTGAAAATTTCCACTATAGTCGCTCGAACCGGTTTGATACAAATATTTTTCATTTTTAGGATTATATATTTCGCGATAGGAATTGTAGTTTGATCCCGGACTCCGCTGATGCATATAGCTATAATTTCCGGAAAAACCGAATTTACCGTATTTTGCCGTAGCATAAATACTTCCGTTATATCCTCCCCGTGTATCTACTCCGGCGCCCAGATTGGCGGTATATCCACCCATCGGTTGTTTATTTGTAATGATATTAATAATTCCCGTTACTCCCTCCGCATCGTATTTGGCTCCCGGATCGGTGATTACTTCAATTTTTTTGACCATGCTGGCAGGCATACTGCGAAGCACTTGCGTGGGATTGCTGGATACCAGATTGGAAGGTTTTCCATCCATATAAATCTTGAAACTGGAAGATCCTTTCAATTGAATCTTTTCTTCACCATCTACCGTTACCATTGGGACTTTCCGCATCATGTCCAGCACATTGCTGGTTTTGGAATCCGGATCTTCCTGCATATCGTAGGTAATCTTATCCAAATCGACAGTTATCAACGGTCGTATGGCACTAACCACCACTTCGTTGAGTTGAATGTCCGACAGGCTTATTTTACCCAAATCAACGATTTTTTCTTCGCCGGTTACTTCAAACGGTGTTACTACCGGTGTTTTCCCAACAAAGTGGATATGTAAATCAAATTTACCAACTTGATTCAAAACAACGCTAAACTTTCCATCGGCTTCGGTGGCAAACAGTTTGATTGCTTTCGCCGGATTTTCCGTTTCGGTAATCTTCAGCGTAGCATAAGGAATTGATTCCTGACCGAGCGAATCCACTACTTGTCCTTTTACAGTAACATCGACCGGATGCGTTGCAACGAGTGGTGTTTGAGCATGCAACTGAAAGACGTTTAAGAGAAAAAAGGCGAGTAGTGGGAAGGATAGCAATGTCTTCATATTTGTATTTGTTTTATTGATAAATTCTATAAACGTCGCGACAAAGATAGGTAATACTTAAAACACTATACCATACATGGCAGTGTTATTAACACTTTAAAACCTAAATGATTCTAAAAATTGTTAATGCCATTTAATAATTGTTCGGAGCGATCCCAACCAGTAAGCCAATAATTTCACAGCACACTCGAGGCAAAAGTAGGCGGATAGAAAAACCCGTTTTTCTTTTAATAGACGGGATAAAACGTATTTTGCCATCTTCATCCCTTCCGATGAGGCAGGAACATTTTGGAAAAATCGCGCATTTTTTCGCATAAAAACGCCAATATTATAATTGCGTATAAATTGTTGTTTCAAACTCAAACGATGCGAATGAATCACTACTGCTTCGGAACAGTAAGCGATCTTATAACCGGAATCAATCAATCGTGCAGCGATCAGCATATCTTCATTGGTCGAAACCGGCGAATCGAAACCTCCTACTGCAAAATAGGCAGATCGGCGGTAGGCAGAACATACATTGGATGCAAAAAAAGTTTTTATTCCCAATGCCGGAATATCGTTTTTTGTACGCACATTGCTTTCCGGCGGATAATTGAAGTCCCGCACCCATCGTTCGATCCGACTTGCCTGTTTTTGAGCAATCTGTCGTCCGCTGACCATAGCCACTTCTCGGTCTTGGAAAGGGACTAACAAGTGCTCTATGTAGCGTTTGTCTGCCGGCAAAGCATCCTGGGTTAGAAACAAGACAAAATCTCCCTGCGATTGTTGAAAAGCCTGGTCACGTGTCCCGCCGTGATCGAATCGGGATCGTTCGATAGAAATAAACGTTACTTTGTTATCTTTGCGGCAGACGGTTCCCGTTTCATCATCCGACCCGGAGTCAATAACGATAATTTCTTCGGGACAAATGGTTTGATTGTGCAAACTTTGAAGCAAGCATCCGATTTCCTTTTCGGCATTGAGCGTAGGAATGACAACGGAGATCTTCATTGTATTAATTTCCTAATAAATGCGTAATATTGCCCATGAAAAGTTTGACCGAGATCGCTAAAAGAATGATCCCGAAAAACTTGCGGAGCACATAAATGCCGCCTGCTCCCATCAATTTCTCTACCCAGCGGACATTGTGCATGACAAAGAAGACGATGATCATATTAAGCAACAACGCAAGAATAATGACTAAAGAACTGTATTCTGCTTTCAAGGAAAGCATTGCAGTAAAAGCTCCCGGTCCTGCCAACAGAGGGAAGATAATGGGGACAATCGTGGCATTGCCGTTCGGATTGTCCATTTTAAAAATCTCTATGCCGAAAATCATTTCACAGGCAATAACAAATATGACGATGGCACCTGCTACGGCAAACGATGACACATCAACACTGAATAGGCGTAAAACTCCTTCACCGATAAAAAAGAAAGCCAACAGGATAAGGAACGAGAAAAAAGCAGCTTTTAAAGAACTGAACGTCTGCTTTTTTTCTCTCAAACTGAGGAAAACAGGCACCGACCCTGTTACGTCGATGATGGCGAAAAGCACAATAAAAGCGCTGACGAAATCTTGAAAATTAAACGTCTCCATAATTAATTATTCAGGCAAAGGGCATCGTTCAAAGCAATCACCGCATCGGCGTAACGTTCCCGACCAATCACGAATTGCATATTTACCTGCTTCAATGATTGACCGAAACATTCGATATTGATATTGTTATCACTCAATGCTTTGGCTCCCTTGTACAGAAAACCCGGATGAGCGATATTGGTCCCCATGACGCAAACTAACGCTACCGGCTTGACAGTCAGTTGATACACCGAATTTTTCATCTCCTCTAACATTGCGTGAACAGCCGGTTCGTCCCACACCACCATGGTAATGCTGTTGGCATTGGTCGATTTCAGGATGTAACTGATGCGGTGTTTTTCCAAGACTTGCATGAGTTTCAGATCGTAACCCACTTCACCGGCCATCCAGGGGTCGTGTACTTCAAATGCAATGACTTTATCGGTACCCGAAACAATTTCGATTTTTGGTTCGGCAGAAATATAATCGTTCGTAATCAGCGTACCCGGATGATCGGGATCGAAAGTGTTTTTGATGCGAATATTGATTCCCGCCAATTCCAATGGTTTTGCGGCCTTGGGGTGAATTGCTTCCATACCCACGTCGGCCAACTGATCGGCAACGATGTAATTGGTTTTCCCGACAGGAATGGATTTGTCAACGCCTACCAATTTAGGATCGGCGCTCGAAAGATGATACTCTTTGTGAATAATCGCCTCGTCGGCTTTGACTTCTACGGCTATTTTGCTGAAGGTAACTTCGGAATATCCGCGGTCGAAAGCACGCATAATGCCTTCCGTTCCTTTGGTATAACCGGTTGCCACGCACAGGGTTTTGGAATAATCAATTCCCTGGAAAGCGTTGCGGATACGTTCGTCGATGGTCAGCATCTCGTTGTCGTTGAAACCGCATAAATCGATAAACGTAGCGTTGATGTTGTGATTCCTCAAAATATTAACGGAGTTCCAGGCCGAATGAGCTTCTCCCAACGATGCCAATATTTCTCTTGCTGCCAAATAAATACTGCTTTTTTTTACATAGCCCGAAGCCAGTACCTGATACAGAGCAGCCAAAAAAGTCTTTGCTTGTTCGACACGGTATTGGATAAAGCGGTTGGCTTCTGCAATATCCAAACCGATGTGTTTCATCGATTGGTTGATAGCCAGCAGTTTGTTGCAAAGATCGTCCAAAGCTGTTTCGTATTCTTCGTTATGCAAAAATTTGGCATAAACGCCCGGCTCGCCGGTTTTTTTGTGCTCCAACAACCAATTAGTTACATTATCGTAAGCGGAAACGACAAAAATACGGTTGTAAAGCGTTTCTGTCGTTCGGTTTCGTTTAATGATATTGTCTAAACAATCACCGAATTGCGACATGGAAGTACCACCGATTTTTTCTACTGTAAGCATTTTGTGAATTTTTTTGCAAAGTTAGCATAAAATCCCCTAATTATACACAAACGAATAGAAATTACATTCAAATCGTAAATAAGATATTGGGGTGTAACCAAGAGTCATTTTTTTTATTGTTTCAAATTTAATTTCTATATTTGTGAAAAAATTATGGAAAGCAACCCCATGGAATTAGAGGAACAGATCGTCAGTATGTTGAAGACGGTTTATGATCCTGAAATTCCGGTCAATATATACGATTTGGGACTGATTTACGATGTGGATATCGACGACGTAAAAAATGTGGTAATTACCATGACATTGACGGCTCCTGCCTGTCCCATGGCTGATTTTATCATGGAAGATGTGAAAATGAAAGTCGAATCTATTTCCGGGATCAAAAGTGTGGATGTTAAACTTGTCTTTGATCCTGAATGGCATCAAGGCCTGATGAGCGAGGAGGCAAAATTGGAACTTGGATTTTTGTAATGGCGAAAGAAAAAATTTACTTTGTATCGGATTTGCATTTGGGTTCGGATTTGCTGGAACATCCGAAAACGACCGAAAAACGGTTTGTCCGTTGGTTGGACACGATTCGCGATGATGCCCGTGCTGTTTATCTCTTAGGCGATATTTTCGATTTTTGGTTTGAATACAAAAAAACAGTCCCTCGCGGCTTTACCCGCTTTTTAGGAAAAATTGCCGAAATGCAGGATGCCGGCACGGAAATCCATTTTTTTACCGGCAATCATGATGTTTGGATGTTTGATTATTTCCAGCAGGAATTGGGAATAACGGTGCATGACCAACCGCTTCGGACAACTATCGACGGGAAAATTTTCTACTTGGCACATGGCGATGGTCTGGGCGATGGTTCGCAATCGTTCCGCTTTATCCGTTGGATTTTCCACAATCGGACTTGTCAGTGGCTGTTTGCCCGTTTTTCATCACATGGAGGGATTGCTTTTGGACATTGGTGGTCGCGACACAATCGGAAGAAAAACCTCGCTGATCCGGTCAAATACAAGGGAGAAGGGGAAGAGCATTTGGTGCTTTATTCCAAGAAATACATTCAGGAACATCCCGATACCGACTACCTGATTTTCGGACATCGCCACATCTTGCTCGATTTGATGCTCAATCGGAAAAGTCGAATGATGATTATCGGCGATTGGATGGAATATTTCTCCTACGCTGTTTTCGATGGAAAAACATTGAGCCTTGAGCAATACACCACAGATATATGATTTACACCCTGCAAGCCCCACCACTTATTCAAACAAAAGTTCGTTTGCCTGCTTCCAAAAGCATCAGTAATCGGGTGTTGATTTTGAATGCATTAAGCAAAAGTTCCTGTCCTATTGAAAATCTGTCGGATAGTGATGATACGGAAGTCTTACGAAAATCTTTGCAATCATCCGATAGCGGTTTCGATATTGGTGCAGCCGGTACCTCTATGCGTTTTCTGACAGCCTATTTGTCGCAACAGTCCGGTGAATGGAGCATAACAGGCAGCGAACGGATGAAAAATCGTCCTATCGGCTTGTTGGTCGATGCCTTACGTCAGTTAGGTGCGGAAATCGAATATATTGAGAAAGAAGGTTTTCCGCCTTTGCGTATTCTCGGAAAAAAACTACAGGGAGGAACGGTCGTTCTGAATGGCGGTGTCAGTTCGCAATACATTTCGGCTTTGTTGATGATTGCGCCTTGTTTGAAAAAAGGCCTTACGCTTTGTTTGGAAGGAAATATTGTTTCCAAACCCTATATTCACATGACTTTGGAACTGATGAAAACTTTCGGCGTAAGAGCGCATTGGAAGGATTCCGTCATTGAAATTCAGCCGCAATCCTATCATCCGGTTCCTTTTCGGGTAGAAAGCGATTGGTCGGCGGCTTCGTACTGGTATGAGATAAAGGCGCTTGCTCCGGAAAATTCCCGAATCGAATTGATTGGCTTGGAAGAAAACAGTTTGCAAGGCGATGCGAAAGTGGCCGAGATATTTAGAATATTGACCTCCCCCTCCTTGTGGAGGGGGTCGGGGGAAGGTCTGCATTACGACTTCACCAACGAACCCGATTTGGCACAAACTGTAGTAGTAACCTGTTGTTTTTTAAATATTCCTTTCCGTTTTATCGGATTGCAAAGTTTACGGATTAAAGAAACCGATCGCCTTTCTGCTTTGCAAACCGAATTACGCAAATTAGGTTACATAATTCGAGAAGAAGCCGGCAGTATTTTGGAATGGAAAGGCGAACGTTGCGTCGCTGAACCTCATCCGGTCATTGCCACTTACGATGACCATCGGATGGCGATGACTTTTGCTCCGGTGTGTCTGAAAACCGGAGAAATCAGAATAGAAAATCCCGAAGTGATAAGCAAATCGTATCCTCACTATTGGGACGATTTGATAGATGCAGGATTCAGAATAAATAATGAAAACAGATAGGATACTTTTCTGGCTTTTGGCGGTTACGGTGGGAGCGAAAGCAAGAACAATTCGTATAATATAGACCTATCGGCAGTCTGTTTACAAAAAAATCGCCAAAAAACTTGCACAGTAATTTTTTCTGTTTTACATTTGCGCAGAATTAACAGAATTGTTAAACTGAATAATTAAATAATGGAGTTAAAACAGACCAGTACGGAACAAGCCATTCTCGAAGCAGCCGAAAAGATTTTTATTCAAAAAGGCTATGCAGAGGCGAGGACTACGGAAATAGCGAACGCGGCTGGAGTGAATCATGCTTTGCTCCACTATTATTTCCGGACAAAAGAAGCACTTTTCGCCCGGATTTTTCAGGAGAAAACAGCGCAATTGATGGATTTTTTTCTGAAAGGTTTTGACAGCGATTTGCCGTTTTTTGAAAAAATTAAATTCGGCATTGAAGAACATTTCGATTTTATTGCTCAAAATCCGGATCTGCCATTTTTCATCCTGAGGGAAATTCAAAATGAAGACCGAAAACGGGTAGTACATCAACGTTTGGCTCCGATGGTTTTTAGAATGATTGAACAGGTCTCCGTTTTAATACAAGAAGAAATCAACAAGGGAACAATCCGGCCGATTCTTCCGCAGGATTTATTGTTGAACATTGTTTCGCTCAATGTGTTTTCATTCATTGGCCTGCAAGTGTTTTTTGATTTGAAATCCGATTCTCAATCGAAAATTTACAAACAGTTTATCGAGGAACGGAAGAAAAATAATGTGGAAACGATTATTAACAGTATTAAAATAGTAAGATGAAAACAATTATCTCTTTTATTCTTTTTTTATTCGGCAGCACTTCTCTTGCTTTTGCTCAACTGACTATTGACGAATGTCAGCAACTGGCGAGAGAAAATTATCCGCTGATAAAGAAGCACCAACTCATCGAGCAATCCGCCGCTTATAATTTATCGAATGCTGCCAAAGCGTGGCTGCCTCAATTCCAAATCAATGTGAGGGCTACTTATCAGTCGGATGTTACCACATTCCCTATCGACCTTTCTCTATTGGGCGCTTTGGGAATTCCTTTTCCGAAAATTCCTACTCCCGCCAAAGATCAGTATCAGGCGACAATCGAAGCCAGTCAGGTGTTGTGGGATGGCGGTGCTATCCGTGCGCAGCAGAAACTGATGAAAGCTGGCTCGGAGGTGGAGCGGAAACAATGGGGAGTAGAAATGTATGCTTTGGAAGAACGAGTCAATCAACTGTTTTTCGGCATCCTGTTATTGAACGAACAATTGAAACAAAACCAATTATTGACCGATGAATTGGAACGGAATTTCACAACTGTTCGTAAGTATATGGAAAACGGGGTCGCCACTCCATCCGATCTGGATGTAGTAAGAGTAGAGCAATTAAACGCCAAACAAATGCGTACGCAACTCCAATCTGTCCGTAAAGCCTTTGTGGAAATGCTGGGAATAATGACAGGGAACAAATTGGACGAAAATACCGATTTCATCAAGCCGGATATCGAACGCTCTGTCATGGTGGCGAACTTCTATCCACTGATTAACCGTCCGGAATTGCAATTGTTTGAGGCTCAAAACAATCTGTTTGATTCCCAAAAATCGCTGATTAAATCGGCATCTACACCCAAACTCGGTTTGTTTTTGCAAGGCGGACTCGGTCGTCCGGGGCTAAATATGTTGTCGAACGAATTTGATCTGTTTTACATTGGCGGGATTCGTCTGTCGTGGAATTTCGGGACATTGTACACGCAAAAGAATGATTTACAGAAAATCGAAATTAACAAAAACATTGTTGAAACGCAAAAAGAATTGTTTTTATACAATATAGGCTTGGCAGTCCGTCGCGAAAATCAAGAAATCGAACGCCTGCGTAGTCTGATGCGCGAAGACGATGAAATCATCGTTTTACGCGAAAATATCCGAAAATCAACCGAAGCGAAAGTCGCCAACGGAGCGGCTACCGTTACCGATTTGATGCGGGAATTAACCCACGAAAATCTGGCGCGGCAAACAAAAGCGGCGCACGAAATAGATTTATTAGCAGCGATTTATAATTTAAAAAACACAACGAATAATTAATTTCTTATGAAACGAGCATGTACAGTAATCTCCAAAGAAAATGCACATGCGAGTTCCATATAACCATAAAAAAATAAATTATTTCCATATGAAAAAGCAGACAATACTTATCACGCTGGCGGTTTTAACACTCACCGCTTGCAGTCACAGAAAAGGCAGTTACGAAGCCTCCGGTGTTTTTGAAGCCACCGAAATAATCGTTTCGGCTCAAGCCTCCGGACAAATCATGCAATTCGATGTAACGGAAGGGCAAAATCTTGCGGCGTTTCAAACCGTCGGTTTTATCGACACGGTGCAATTGCATCTAAAAAGGGAACAATTATTGGCGGGGATGAAGGCTGCCGGAAGTCGAGCGTACAATGTGTCGCTTCAAATCGCTTCACTAAAACAACAAATTGCCAAGCAGGAAACCGAATTGGCTCGCTTTCAAAATCTGCAAAAAGCCAATGCTGCTACCGAGAAGCAAGTGGATGATATTGAGGCGAGTATCGACATTCTTCAAAAACAGTTAGCCGCCCATACCGAAACGTTGCAAAAAGGGAACAGCAGTCTATCGTCCGAAATCGACGCATTACAGATACAAGTGGCGCAGATAGAGGATTTGATTGCCAAAAGCATTATTTCTACTCCGATTAGCGGTACGGTTTTGGGCAAATACACCGAACAAGGCGAACTCGCAGCACCAGGCAGAGCCTTATTCAAAGTGGCCGATATGAATCGCATGTATTTACGGGCTTACATTACCGCCGACCAGTTGACGCAGATGAAACTCAATCAAGAAGTTTCCATTTTTACCGACTTCGGAAAAAAAGGAATGCGGGAATACAAAGGGGTCATCACCTGGATTTCGGATAAAGCGGAATTTACGCCCCGCACCATTTTGACGAAAAACGAACGTGCCAATTTAGTCTATGCCGTGAAAATCACCGTTGAAAACGACGGTTATTTGAAGATTGGGATGTATGGGGAAGTGCGGGTTGAGAAATGATCGGTAAAAAATACTTAATTTAACTTTTATACTATGGTAAAGCAATAATTTAAAATGATTAAAACATGCCTATAATACCAACATCCGATTACCACCCAGTCATCCTCTCCCAAATAAACAAACGTTTTGGGGAAGTCCGGGCATTAACCGATGTTTCCTTCGAAGTCCAAAAAGGCGAACTGTTCGGATTAATCGGTCCCGACGGCGCCGGAAAAACAACTTTGTTTCGCATTCTTGCCTCTTTGCTTTTGGCTGATTCGGGGAGCGCCATTATTGATGGATTGGATGTTGTAAACGATTACAAAGAATTGCGGAAGCGTATCGGTTATATGCCGGGGCGGTTTTCACTTTATCTTGATTTGTCGGTCGAAGAAAATCTGAATTTCTTTGCCACCATTTTTAACACTACCATAGAAGAAAATTATCATTTGGTAGCCCCGATTTATCGACAAATCGAACCGTTCAAAACGCGCCGCGCCGGAAAATTATCGGGAGGGATGAAACAGAAGTTGGCATTGTCCTGCGCCCTGATTCATAAACCGGTGGTTTTGTTATTGGACGAGCCAACTACCGGCGTTGACCCCGTTTCGCGCAAAGAATTTTGGGAAATGCTTCGTCATCTGAAATCGGAAGGAATTACCATCATTGTTTCTACGCCTTATATGGATGAGGCTAATCTCTGCGATCGTATTGCGCTGATTCAACACGGCGAAATCCTTTCGGTCGAAACGCCGGAGCAGATCATTCGGCAATTTCCGAAAAAATTGTATCGCACGGAAATGAAAAACAATTTACTGTTATTGGAGGAGTTACGGGCAAATCCGGCGGTGGAATCGGCACTTATGTTTGGCGAATACTTGCATGTAACATTCAAAGACGATATGCCTATTTTTCCTGATTTTCAAAAAATAGAGCCATCCATCGAAGATTGCTTCATTTATTTAATGAATAAACCATGAAACAGGTTATTGAAACAAAAAACCTCACCAAGCAATTCGGTGATTTCATCGCGGTTGATTCCATCAGTTTTTCGGTGGAAAAGGGCGAAATCTTTGGTTTCCTCGGAGCGAACGGAGCGGGAAAAACCACTGCTATGCGTATGTTATGCGGATTGAGCATTCCCACTTCCGGACAAGGATTCGTGGCGGGTTATGATATTGCCCGTCAATCGGAACAGGTCAAAAAAAGTATCGGTTACATGAGTCAGAAATTTTCGTTGTACGAAGATTTGACCGTGAAAGAAAATATTCGTTTGTTTGCCGGAATTTACAGGGTAAAGGAAAAAGAGGTGCTTCCGAAAATGGATAAAACGCTATCGACACTCGGATTATCCGCCGAAAAAAACACTTTGGTCAAAGAATTACCCTTGGGATGGAAGCAAAAATTAGCTTTTTCGGTAGCAATCTTTCACGAGCCACAAATTGTTTTCCTCGACGAACCCACCGGCGGTGTTGATCCGATTACTCGTCGCCAGTTTTGGGAACTGATTTACGAAGCGGCATCACACGGCATCACTGTTTTTGTTACTACCCACTACATGGATGAAGCGGAATACTGCAATCGTGTATCCGTCATGGTAGATGGCCGAATAGATGCATTGGATACTCCTGCCAATCTGCGAACCCAATTTCAGGCGAAAACGATGGACGAGGTTTTTAGACAATTAGCGCGTAAAGCAACACGAATAGAAGTATGAAGCAATTTCTTTCATTTGTAAAAAAAGAATTTTATCACATTTTTCGTGATGTGCGGACAATGTTGATACTGTTGGGCATACCTGTTGTCCAGATTATACTTTTTGGGTTTGCTATCACTACGGAAGTGCGAAACGTGCAGGTAGCCGTGTTGGATTTATCAAAGGATATTTCGACGCAGGGAATCATCCATCAGTTGCAAGCAAGCGAATATTTCAATGTCGCGGAAATAAATAATCCCGATGAAATCGACCAGGTTTTCAAAAAAGGTTATGCTAATCTGGTTGTGGTTTTCGGCGAGCGCTTTCACGACAACTTGCTACATACCGGAGAGGCTTCGTTGCAAATGATAGCCGATGCCACCGACCCGAATCAAGCCTCTACTTTGGTGAATTATGCCAACAGTATTGTTGGGTCGTATTTGCAACAGTTAGCACACGAATACCAGACACCACTCCAAATTCGTCCGGAAGTGCGGATGCTGTATAACCCGCAAATGAAAGGCGCCTACAATTTCGTTCCGGGTGTCATGGGATTGATATTGATGTTGATATGCGCCATGATGACCTCAATTGCCATTGTGCGCGAAAAAGAAACCGGAACGATGGAAGTCTTACTCGCTTCGCCTATCCGACCGATGTACATTATTTTAGCGAAAATGGTTCCCTATTTTACCTTGTCGTTTGTCAACCTGATAACCATTCTTTTGTTGGCGGTATTCGTCTTGAATGTTCCTGTCGTAGGGAGTTTATTTTTGTTGACATTATTTTCTCTACTGTTTATCGTGGTTGGCTTATCGTTAGGATTGTTAATATCCAATGTAACAAATACCCAGGTGACTGCCATTTTGATTTCCGGTATGGGGTTGATGATGCCTACCATGATTTTGTCCGGAATGGTATTTCCTATCGAGAGTATGCCGTCTGTTTTGCAGTGGATATCAAGTATATTACCGGCACGATGGTATATTGCCGGTGTTAAAAAATTGATGATACAGGGAGTGGGGGGGATGTTTGTAATTAAAGAGTTTGCCATATTAATTTTAATGGCGGTAGTATTGTTAGTGATAAGTCTCAAGAAATTCAAAGTTCGTCTTTAGCGAATAGTAAAATAGTATGCCGTATGCTAAAATATCTTATTGAAAAAGAGTTTAAACAGATATTCCGGAATCCCTTTCTTCCGAAAATCATTTTCATTATGCCCTTTGTGATGCTGTTGGTTTTGCCTTGGGCTGCTAATCAGGAAGTGAAAAACATTCATCTCAGTGTGGTGGATAACGACCGCAGTATGTTTTCGGAACGGATGGTGCAGAAAATACTCGCTTCCGGTTATTTTCTTTTGACAGACTTTTCCGTTTCAAATGATGAAGCTCTGAAAAGCATCGAATCCGGAGAATCCGACATCATTTTGGAAATACAGCCCGAATTTGAGAAGGAACTGATGAAAGTCGGAACGGCCAGGGTGATGATTTCTGCGAATGCAGTCAACATAATGAAAGGGGGCTTGGGGACTGCCTACCTCTCGTCTATCCTGAACGATTTTTCCGGCGAAATACTGTCGGAAAGCGGAGTGCAATCGATAATCAGCCCTGTACGATTAACAACTAACTTTCGTTTCAATCCGCATTTGGACTATAAGGCATTTATGGTTCCGGCGATTATTGTAATATTGCTCACCATATTGTGCGGTTTTTTGCCGGCGCTCAATATTGTAAGTGAAAAAGAAGTTGGCACGATAGAACAAATCAATGTTACTCCCGTAGGGAAATTCACATTTATTTTATCCAAACTGATACCTTATTGGGTGATTGGGTTTATTATTCTGTCGATGGGTTTTGTCATTGCGGCGTTTTTGTATCGGTTGTTTCCAGCCGGCAGTTTGCTGACTATCTATCTGTATGCGAGTATTTATATTCTGGTGGTTTCCGGTTTGGGTTTAGTGATTTCCAATTATTCCGACACAATGCAGCAAGCCATGTTTGTGATTTTCTTTTTTATTATGATTCTGATTTTGATGAGCGGACTTTTTACGCCTGTGAGCAGTATGCCCAAATGGGGACAAACTATCGCCGCTTTCAATCCGTTGAAATATTTTATGCAGGTAATGCGAGCAGTATATCTGAAAGGAAGCGGTATGGCGGAGTTGATGCCGCAGTTAGGCGCACTTGCGGGTTTCGCTTTGTTTTTTAATGGTTGGGCGGTTCTGAGTTATCGGAAGAGTCGGTAATCTCCTGTGTTTTTGTTTTCATGGTAATGCAAACCATTTCCATCCAAACATCAGGACGGAAAATACAATGGTCGCCAAAAACAGCCACATTACTGCCCGACTCTGTGCAAGCGAAAAATAATGGGCTATCAACAACGAAATGGGAATGTATAAAATCAACAGCCATTCTTTCATCCATTGATTTTGGAACAGGAAGAGAATAAAAATCGCAAAAGTTAACAGAGAAAAATAGCTTAACATAGTTTTGGCTTGTGCTTTTTCCGATACGCCGGCCATAAAAATCTTAATTATTGAAAGAATAAATAAAAAGCCGACAAAAATAATTTCTGCCATATTCCATATACGAAAAGAAGGAAATCGGAAGTCCCCTAATGTTCTTAAATCGGATAATATTGTTGCAAAAACAGTCCAATCGTCTGCGTAAACACTCCAAGTAAACAGAAAAAGACAAACAACAGCCACGCCCATCAAACTTGCCAGAAATGTTTTGAAATTAAGGCTTTTGAACCAATACATTCCACACCAAAACAGAGGGAAAAAGTACAACAAAGGAGCCCAATACAAACTGCCTGCCGCCAATACCAACGAAATATTCAACGCATTCCGCTGGGAAAAAGGCTTTTGATAAGTATTGAATAAAAACCACAAACAAAGCACGACAAGAAAAGCGGAAATACTCCCACGAAGGTTATAAATAAACAGGTAATTTGTTCCGGACAGCAGCAAATAACAGAAAGCCGGCAATAAGGTTTTTCCCCGTATGATGATGTGTCTTTGAGTAAGAGACATAAGAAAGAACGCCATTCCTATTTGGATAAACATCGAAGCCCATAATTCCAACAATCTGTTCTCGTCTATCCAAAACATTCGAAATGCGACGAAAACCAACACAACGATTATCAGCGGCACGCGGGAATTAACAATGTTTCTATGTATTTTGCGAATGTCCATTTATAAATCAAATCCGATATCTTTTCGAAAATATTTTCCTGCAAAATCAATAATTTCGGCATTGGCAAACGATTTTCGGAGTGCTTCTTCTTTCGTTTTTCCATACGAACTGACAGCAATCACCCGACCGCCGTTGGTAACAACAGTCCCGTCTTTTTCGGCCGTTCCTGCGTGGAAAAGAATACTGTCCCGGGTCTTGTCCAAGCCGGTTATGGGAAATCCTTTTGCGTAATCGCCCGGATAACCGCCCGAAACCAGCATAACGGTTACGGCACTCCGGTCGTCGAATTGTAATTCCTTTTCGTGCAGATCCTCATTTATCACGCCTTCCAGCAAATCGACCAGATCCGATTGAATACGCAGCATAACAACTTCTGTTTCCGGATCGCCCATTCGGCAATTGTATTCAATCACCATCGGCTCACCTTTTACTTTGATTAATCCAATAAAAATAAACCCTTTGTAATCAATTTCTTCTTTTTTCAATCCTTCAATGGTCGGAATCACAATCCGGTGTTCCACTTTGTCCATGAATGATTTATCAGCAAATGGTATCGGACTCACAGCACCCATACCACCGGTATTTAAGCCGGTATCACCTTCGCCGATGCGTTTGTAATCTTTGGCTTCGGGAAGAATTTTATAATGTGTGCCATCGGTCAAGACAAAAACCGAACATTCGATGCCGGAAAGGAATTCTTCGATAACCACCGTTTCGCTGGCTTTTCCGAAACTGCCGTTCAACATAGCATTTAATTCGCGGACAGCCTCGTCCCAATCTGCAATAATCAATACGCCTTTGCCGGCTGCCAATCCATTGGCTTTCAATACGTATGGTGGCTGTAAGGTTCGCATAAATGCGATACCTTCTGCTATGTTTGCTTTGGTAACGCTGAAATAGCAGGCGGTAGGAATCCCATGCCGCAACATAAATGCTTTGGCAAAATCTTTGCTGCCTTCCAACTGCGCTCCCTCTTGTGAAGGCCCTATAACCGGAATATGGCAAAGTTGCGGATCATCCTTGAAAAAATCATATATTCCTCCGACTAACGAATCTTCCGGTCCTACAACCACCCAGTCGATGGCATGCTCCAAAACAAACAATTTTAATGCTTCGAAATCAGTGGCTTGAATAGGGATGTTTGTTCCAACCGCAGCCGTACCTGCATTCCCCGGAGCGACATACAATCGCCCAATTCGAGGACTTTGTTTAAGTTTCCACGCCAATGCATGTTCCCTGCCGCCGGAACCTAATAACAGGATATTCATAATCTATGTGATAAAATTAACGCATCACAAAAGTAAGGCTATTTTCTAAAAAAAACAAAGATTAATTTCGGCTCAGTAGCAAAACCCTGTGTCTGACTCTCCTCCTCTACACTAAAAAACGGCTCAGTAGCAAAACCCTGTGTCTGACTCCCCCCATTCAACTCAAAATCTATCCGTAAAGTTTCGTATCTTTGGCATCAAAAAACAAAGATATGAATGACACTATTTTAGAAGTTTTGAAATTTGTTTTCCCTTTAGAAATCATCGAATTTTTCGACATCGTGAAAACTGAAAATTTCGACAACGTTCTTCACGTTTATTTTGAAGAGAAAAACAATCCTCCTGCTAATTGTTTG
>Ga0209628_10000894_pt1 | contig 18710 bp, 18 predicted proteins | sample TergutCu122P4_FD_187285 | JGI IMG/M metagenome (GOLD analysis project Ga0209628, IMG submission 187285) | Cubitermes ugandensis P4 segment gut microbial communities from Kakamega Forest, Kenya - Cu122 P4 (SPAdes) (version 2) | ecosystem: Host-associated > Arthropoda: Insects > Digestive system...
TATGAAAAAAGAAAAATTAGACGCAAAGAAAGAACAAGGACAAGCCTCGCAACACAAACAAGGAAATTTTGTGTTACGTATATTCAATTTTTTTAACCAATATGACAAAATCATTTATGGAGTAACAATCGGATTACTTGTAATTGTAGGTGCTCTTTTGGCTTTTAGTAAATTTTATATTGTTCCGAAAACAGAAAAAGCATCTCTGTTGATGACTGCCCCTATTGAATTTATGATGAAAGGCGATACTTTATCGCTAAATACGGCATTAGAAGGAAACGATGAAAATGAAGGCTTTCTAAGCATTGCATCTTCTTTCAAATTTACCAGCACGGCAAATACTGCCAACTATTTCGCCGGTTTGTGTTATTTGAAGCTTGGTGACAAAGAAGAAGCATTACGTTATTTGTTAAAATTCAAACAGAAAGAGGATATTTATTGGTACGGAGCGCAAGCCTTGATCAGCGATATTTACGATGACCAAGGAGATACAAAGAAAGCCATTAGATATTGTAAAAAGGCAACCGAAAGTAAAGACCCGTATTTGACACCTGTGAATTTGTTTAAGTTAGGACAACTATATGAAAGAGAAGGAGAATGGAAAAAAGCAGTTTCAGCTTATGAGGCTATCCAAGACAAGTTCTACACAGAATATCAAAAGATGGGAGTAGATAAGTATTTGGAAAGAGCCCTTATAAACAAATAAATAATGAAAAATAAAAATCTATCTCACCATAACAACGCTCCTGCTTTAAAAAACAAAAATGTTAAAATAGGAATTGTTGTTAGTGAATGGAATGAAACCATAACCGGCGCACTCAAAGAGGGTGCGTTGGCTTTTTTAAACGAGTCGGGAATTGCAAAAAAACAAATTTCCGTTCATGCAGTTCCCGGAAGTTTTGAATTGCCTACCGCTGCTGCCGCATTGTTAGATGCCGATGATGCTATAAATGCGGTTATCTGTTTGGGGTGTGTTATACAAGGAGAAACACGCCATTTTGAATTTATTTCCCAAGCAGTGGCAAACGGCATTATGCGCGTTTCGTTAGATTATGGTGTGCCTGTAGTTTTTGGCGTACTTACTTGCGATACAATGGAACAAGCCCAAGAACGTGCGGGGGGTAAACATGGCAACAAGGGAGTGGAAGCTGCATATACATGCTTAAAAATGCTTGAACTTCAACAAAAAATAAATTAATTTTTTACTATGCGAGTGGCTGTTATGGGAACCCCCGACTTTGCAGTTGCCACATTAGAGGCTATTTGTCGTTCTATACACGAAGTCGTAGGGGTGGTCACAGCACCCGATAAACCGGCAGGCAGAGGATTAAAAATACAATACTCCGAAGTAAAAAAGTATGCTATTGAAAAAGAACTTCCTATTTTACAACCTCTAAAATTAAAAGATACTGAATTTATTGATGCCCTCAAAGAGTGGAATGCAGATATATTTGTTGTTGTAGCTTTCCGTATGTTGCCATACGAAGTTTACGCCCTTCCACCATTGGGAACCTTTAACGTACATGCTTCTTTGCTGCCTCAATACCGCGGTGCTGCTCCCATTCATTGGGCAATTATGAACGGTGAAACAAAAACAGGAATTACCACTTTTTTTCTCAATAATGAAATGGATTGCGGGGATATTATCCTGCAAAGAGAGATTGATATTTTACCGGACGAAACGACGGGAGAACTTTATGACAGATTGAAAGCATTGGGAGCAGAAACTACATTAGAGACATTAAACTTAATTGAAAAAGGAAATGTTACCCTTTTGCCACAACCTTCCAAAATAGATGAACCCTTAAAACTTGCTCCAAAAATTCATAAAGAAGATACAGTGATTCACTGGAACTTTCCGGCGAAGGATATTATTAATAAGATTCGAGGGTTATCTCCATACCCAGGAGCTATAACTTTTCTTACAAAAAATGATGGAAAGCCAATCTCTGTTAAAATTTTTAAAGCGACAATTATTCATGAAAAATCGGAGAAAGATGTGGGTAAAATCTACTCGGATGGCAAGACGTTTCTTAACATTTCTTCCAAAGACTTCAAAATTTCCATACACAATTTGCAGGTGGAAGGAAAAAAAAGGATGAATACCGTTCTCTTTTTGCAAGGAAATAAAGTATCAAATTATACCATTATAGTATAATAATATAAAATACTATACAAAATTTGCATAATAATTAACAATTTGAATATTTTATTAACAATTAAGTGGAATGTTTTGTTTATCAGAATAAGTATGAAAAATATTTTAGATTTGCAAACTGATTGATTAACCAAAAAAAAAATTATGAACAAAGCAGAATTAATTACCGCAATGGCTGAAAAAGCCTGTATGACAAAAGTAGATGCAAAAGCAGCTTTAGAAGCATTTGTATGTGCAACCTCTAATGCTCTTGCAAAAGGTGACAGATTGTCGCTCATTGGATTTGGAACATTTTCAGTAGCCAATCGCCCTGCAAGAAAAGGAAGAAATCCAAGAACAAAGAAAGAGATCATGATCCCTGCAAAAAAAGTAGTTAAATTTAAAGCCGGTGCAGAACTTGCTGCAAAAGTTTAAAAAATAACTTTTTACGATTTTTTTGAGGCTGTCTTAAAAGTCAAGGTAGCCTCTTTTTTTGTACTTAACCTTCCAGTACATCCTTGATATGTAAGTGTTCTTGAAGCATTACAAAATATTTGTAATGACTGTATTCAACAATTTATTGAAAATTTGATTATTGCCAATGGAGGTAATGATGACAATAATTTTATTAATTATTTGTTAGACAGCTTGAAATATGACCATTTTGCTCCTCTTTATGCATTTTTCAACGTTGTGGATTTTAGTAATCTATATCTTTTTCCTGGTAACGCCTCTATAATTCCATTAAGTTCTAATCCTAATAAAACGGAAGCAATTTTAGATGGTAGTGTATGGGTTTGCGCTATTAATTCATCAATGCTCGGTTCTTTAAAGTTTCGGATTACAGAAACCACATTTTCTTCATCTTCATTCAATTCTTTAAAAAATTGTTGTTGAATATGTGTTTGTTTTTCAACATTCCAGCCCATCATTTCAAGAATATCCTCTCCCGATGTAACCAATGCTGCTAAATTTTGACGAATCAGTTCATGGCAGCCTTCTTGTGATGGCTCGAAAACAGAGCCCGGAATAGCAAATACGTCGCGTTGATAGGAATGTGCAATGCAGGCAGTAATGATACTTCCGCCGCGCTTTCCCGTTTCTACTACTAACAAAGCATCAGCCATACCGGCAATGATGCGGTTGCGTTTGGGAAAGTTTTGACGGTCGGGCAAAGTATAATATGAAAATTCTGTAACTAAAGTGCTCTCAGAATCTATCATCCTCTTTGCTAATTTTTTGTTAGATGACGGATAAATATTTCCAAATCCCGAACCTAAAACGCCAATGGTATGCAACCGGTAATCTAATGCCGCTTCGTGTGCAAAGGTGTCTATTCCAATAGCCAAACCACTTATAATAGAAATATTATGCGAAGATAAATCGGAAATAACGCGCCGTACAACATCTTTTCCATAAGAAGAAGCATTACGTGTTCCCACAATTGCTAATGTTTTTTCCATATTAAATTTATTAGTACCTTGGTAACAAAACATATACGGAGCATCATTGCAGCGCAACAAACGTTTCGGATAGTCGGCATCTGTGAGAAAACAATGCTTAATATTGCTTTTTGCTGCAATATCTAATTCGTCATGCACCGCTTTTTCAATTTCTAATGTTAAAACCGGTGCTGATGGAAAAAAACGCGTAGTTTTAAATTTTTTGCGAACAGAATGAAAATCATTGAATAATGTAGTGGCATTTCCTGAAAGGTGTAATAACTTTTTTATTACGGAGTTACCATATCCTTTTTGATATGATAAGGCAATTTTGTAAAAGAGTTCGTCAAGCATAGTTTTTAGTAAAAAGAGGCAGCAAATATAAATAATATTGAACCAAAAGTCAAGTCTTTTTGTAAAAATTTTATTTTTGCCCAAATTAACGGTTTGAAAAGAGCATTTAGATACTTCTTAATAATGTTTCTTTTAGTCCTTTCTTTTGGAATAGGCTTTTATATTTTTGCTGTATTAAAATCTCCAATTCTTAAAAAAAACAGGAAAGTTGAAGTTATAATTCCTCAAACCGATACGAACGAGGCTCATGATGTAGTGTATGCACTTCTTTTATTTCATGCTACTGATTATTTTGTATATAGGGGTGCGCCTATTGGTTTTCAATATGATATGCTTAAAGAGTTGGGAGAATACTTGGGAAGAAATATAGATATTATGGTAGAAACCGATGCAAACAAGATGCAAAGAGAACTATATAATAATAATTATGATATCTTAATTATGGATTTCTCTTATTGCGAATTTGTGCTTTCTCTATTCGAACGCTCTATCTCCCATTCTTATTCTTATCCCGTATTGGTTTCCAGCAATAAAACAGATAGTGGAGATATAAAACCTATATTCGTTTCAAACGATTTTCCGGCTAAACTTTTTTTTACGAATGATTCTCCATATCGCAATGAGCCCATTGTAAGAAACAATCCCCACTCTACTAAAGAACTTTTTGGAAAATTGCAAAAGGGTGAGATTTCCTATTTTATATGCGATTATAATCAAGCAATTGCCCTAATTCCTTTTTATTCTAATGTGAAAATTTTGGAAAAAGCAGGACCTCAATTTATGCGATGTTGGATTTTAAATAGAAAAAATATACAACTAAATGAGGATATAAATCATTGGTTGTTAGATTTTAAAAAAACGCCAAGGTATCGTTTGTTATTACGAAAATATTTTTCTTCGGAATCTTCATTAATATCATCCCTACCTAAAAAGCAAAAAAGCGGCATTTCGGAATATGATGCCATTATTAAAAAATATGCCCAACAATACGGATTTGATTGGCGTTATGTTGCTTCTATTATTTTTCAAGAAACCAACTTTACTTCAGGATTAATCGGAAAAGGAGGAAGTTACGGATTGATGCAATTGATGCCGACTACTATGGAATATCATGGCATTTCGGAACATGATGATGATGAGGCGAATATTTGTGCCGGAATTCAGCATCTTAACATTATTCGAAAATCTTTTGATGATATTGAGGATGAAGAGGAAAAACTCTATTTTGTAACAGCATCTTATAATGCAGGTCGGGGGCATATTTTCGATGCACAACGTTTAAGCATCAAATACAATGTTGATTATAAAAAATGGGAAAATGTTTCCAAGTATTTAAGATTAAAATCACAGCATGAGTTTGCTACCGATTCGGTGGTACAGTCGGGTTATTTCCCCGGTGTGCATACCGTAAAATATACCGAACAAGTTATGGCTCGCTATTTTGTCTATAAAATAGCCTATCCGTAAACATTCCGAACTATAAATTTTTTAAAATGCAAAAAGTTACTCCCAAAAAAGCGCTTGGTCAACATTTTCTCAACGATGAAACGGTGGCGGAAAAAATAGTGCAAAGTATCACTACAACCCATACTCCTATTTTGGAAATAGGACCCGGTATGGGTGTTTTAACACAGTTTCTATTACAAAGTGATAGGGATTTTAAAGTTATTGAAATTGATGCCGAATCGGTTGTGTATTTACAAAAAAAATATCCTTTGCTACAAGTCATTTACGGCGATTTTTTGAAACTGAATTTATCTGAATATTATACGGATAAATTAGTTATCATTGGAAATTTTCCCTACAACATATCTTCTCAAATATTGTTTAAAGTACTGGAAAATAAAGATATGGTCATCGAGTTAGTAGGGATGTTTCAAAAAGAGGTAGCAGAGCGTGTGGCATCCAAGCCCGGAAAAAAAGTGTACGGTATTTTAAGCGTTTTGTTGCAAGCTTATTACGACATAGAATATTTATTTACGGTAAATGAAGATCTGTTTACGCCTCCTCCACAAGTAAAATCGGGAGTAATTCGCATGATTCGCAACCCTAACAAAAAACTGCACTGTGATGAAACATTGTTTATAAATGTAGTGAAAACCGCTTTTAATCAACGACGCAAAACATTGCGCAATTCATTAAAAACATTTTCATTTTCGGAAGAATACAAAGCTAATCCGATTTTTTCTATGCGCCCCGAACAATTATCGGTAGAGGAGTTTGAGGAGATTTGTAATCAGATCTATTGGTTCATTAGTGTCGGAAAATAATATATTTTTGCACGGAGTAAATTTACATAAACATAAAAAAACTATGTTCACCGGAATTGTAGAAAAAACAGGAAAAATTGTTCATATTGAACAAGATAAAACTAATTATCACTTCACAATTGAAGTGGATTTTGCCAACGAATTGAAAATTGACCAAAGTATGGCACACGACGGCTGTTGTTTAACGATTGTGAAGTTAGATAAAGCGAAACAGCAATACGTGGTTACTGCAATGGATGAAACCATGTTAAAAACCAACCTTAAAACGTGGTGTGTCGGCTACGAAGTAAATTTGGAGCGCAGTATGAAGTTAGACGCACGTTTCGACGGGCATATTGTGCAAGGTCATGTGGATCAAACTGCTGAGTGCGAGAAGGTGATTGACGAAAACGGAAGTTGGCGCTACTATTTTATTTACGATGTTGAAAAGAGCAATTTTACCGTCCCTAAAGGCTCCATTTGTGTAAATGGCGTGAGCTTAACAGTGGTAGATTCTGAAAAAGGACGCTTTTCAGTCGCTATAATTCCTTATACACAAGAAGTTACAAATTTTCACAATTTTAAAGAAGGAACAGTTGTCAATATCGAATTTGATGTTTTAGGCAAATATGTTCAGAGGTTAATAGAGGAATATTTTGCAGCAATAAAATAAGAACGCTACGCTACCGTTTCTACAACGTCTTTACAAAAAATAATATAATAATATGGATATTCACATGCAAATTTTGGGATTCGTCCTCAGTTTATCGCTTTTAATTTTTGTTCACGAATTGGGGCATTATATGTTTGCTCGAATTTTTAAGACGAGAGTAGAGAAGTTTTATTTATTTTTCAATCCATGGTTTTCTTTACTAAGGATGAAGAAGATAGATGGTAAATTTCAATTTTGTTTTCTTTCCTCACAGGCTCCGGAAGAATGGGCAGAACACCCCGAAGCAACAGAATGGGGTATTGGATGGTTGCCGTTTGGCGGCTATTGTTCCATTGCCGGAATGGTGGATGAGACCAAATCTGCAAATGATTTGGCTAGTGAACTACAGCCTTGGGAATTTCGCTCAAAACCCGCATGGCAACGCTTTTTTATTATCGTAGGTGGTGTTTTAATGAATTTTATAACAGCCATTGTGATTTACATTGCCATCATGTTTACATGGGGCAAACAATATATCCCACTTGAAAATGCCAAATATGGACTTATGTTTTCCGATGCTGCACAATATGTAGGTTTTAAAAATGGCGATAAAATTGTTTCTGTGGATGGCGTTGCTCCCTACACTATCAATGATTTTAGAAAAAAACTTTTTATGGATAACCCCAAAGATGTAGTAATTTTACGTAATAATAAATTAGATACGTTGCATCTGAAAGAAGATAATTGGAAAAAATTATTGGATGACAGTTTTTGTGACTATAATTTTCCTTTTGTTGTAGAAGGGATTATTCCGGGTCATCCGGCGGCGCAAGCAGGATTGTTGAAAGGAGATAGTTTGGTGGGCTTAGATACTTTGCAAATTTATTTGTTTTCCGACTTTCAAGAAGAATTTAAATATGCTAAAAACAAAGAAGTTGCTATACATTTTTATCGTGGTGATAGTTTACACGCCACATTAATATTAGTTGGCGAAGATGGAAAAATTGGCGTAAATGTAAACCAATTCAAATACTTACAAACACTAACCGTTCATTATGGGTTTATAGAATCCATTTCAGTGGGAATCAAAGAAGGTGTAAATACGCTTACGCTTTACGTGAAGCAGATGAAGCGCATTTTTTCCAAAGAAGGTGCTACAAAATTGGGCGGTTTTATCACCATTGGAAATATTTTTCCTAAAACGTGGAATTGGGAGATTTTTTGGGGAATGACAGCACTCCTCTCTGTAATTCTTGCATTTATGAATATTTTGCCTATTCCTGCATTAGATGGTGGTTACATTTTATTCATCCTTGTAGAAATGCTCACGGGCAGAAGACCCAGCGACAAGTTTATCGGCTACGCCAATACGGTGGGATTTGCACTTCTCATTGCGTTGTTGGTTTGGGCAAATGGGCTGGATGTTTTTAGGTTGTTTAAATAGGGACATTCCGATGCAAAAAGTGTATATTATTGATTTATAACTTGCTGATATATACGCGGTACAAATGTGGTACATCTTTTTCATAGGAAAATAGAACTTCTAATTTATTTAGGGATATTCCGTAAATAAAAAATCAATCCCAACAAATTCATAATGAATATGTTGGGATTTTTTATATCTTTGCGCATTACTCCGAAAATAGGATTTGGCTGCCGAAATCGGGGTAATCTAACCCAAAAAGACATGCGCATACCACTGCGGTACATATGTGGTACAAAAATACACAAAAAAACGAGATATAACCAAAAAAAACAATAAAAAAATACCAACAAAACAGATTTTATTTCGTTGGTATATAGATAGTTAGTTGTTGTTTGCTTTTGGTTGTTCGGGCGGGTTACTTCCCGATGCAAAACCGCCCAAACACTACGTTCAACACTTCATCTGTGGTGATTTCACCCGTTATCTCTCCTAAATCATTCAAGATGCTATTGATGTGAATCACAATCAAATCGGTGGGGATTTGGTCTGCAAAACCGGCTTCAATTTTGTGAATCTCCTCTTCTATTTTAAGCATCATATCGTAATGGCGAACGTTTGTAAGGAGTGTAGTATCTGTAATATTTTTTTGTTCAATATGTTTAACGAGCAAATCTCGAATGTCATCAATATTGACTTCGCGTTTGGCGGAGATGAAAGCGATGTCGTAATCGTTCCATTTCGTAAAATGTTTGGGCAACTCGTTGAGCTGGTCTATTTTGTTGGCAACAAGAATCAGTTTTTTATGAATAAAATCTATTCCATTTTCTAAAAACAACACCTCTCTTTCTACCTCTGTTAAAGGAGTTTCGGAAATATCAATCATGTATAAGATGATGTCGGCTTTGTCTATGGCTTTAAAAGTGCGTTCAATGCCGTAAGTCTCTATTTCATCGTCGGTTAATCGAATACCGGCGGTGTCTATAAATCTGAAATTGATACCGTTAATGTTAAAGTTGTCTTCAATGGTGTCTCTTGTAGTTCCGGGAATGTGGGAAACAATAGCCCTGTCATCTTTTAACAAACAATTAAGCAAGGTTGATTTTCCTACGTTGGGTTTTCCAATAATGGCAACGGGAATGCCGTTTTTGAGCACATTGCCTAATTTGAACGACTCAGTTAGTTGAAATACCTCTTTTTTAAGAATTTGTAGGAGATTATTCAGTTGCTTGCGGTCGGCAAATTCAACGTTTTCTTCACTAAAATCGAGTTCCAACTCCATAAGTGCTGCCAATTCAATGAACTGAACTCGCAAAGTTTTGATACGTTTTGAAAAACCTCCTTTTAGTTGATTTATCGCCAATTTATGCGCCGCTTCCGATTGAGATTCAATCAAATCGGCAACAGCTTCGGCTTGGGGCAAGTCAAGTTTACCATTTAAAAATGCCCGCATCGAAAATTCTCCTGCTTTTGCCAATCGTGCGCCATTTTTCAATAATAATTCTATGATTTTTTGTTGAATGTAGTTTGAACCATGACAAGTAATTTCCACCACATCTTCGCCTGTATAGGTTTTGGGTGCGGCAAATTTTACCGCCATCACATGGTCTACTAAACTCTCATTTTCATAAATATCAAAACGTTTTACGAAATGAGATAGCATGGCTTTAAAATCATTAGAGTCTTTAAATAACTTACTTGTAATTTCAAAAGCCTCTTTTCCTGAAACCCTTAGTATCGCCAATGCCCCAATGCCCTGCGGCGTAGAAATAGAACAAATGGTGTCATATATTTTCATGATTTAAGATATAAAGTCAAAAAATTAAAGCTTTAATTTTTAATTGTTTAGGGTTACTTGTTCAATAAAAATATCATTCATTGAAGGTAATAATTCTTGAAAAGAAACAATCGTTCCTTTTTCCATAAAATAAACTAACAATTCATTAGAGGAAATGTTAGACAATAATTGTATGTCAAAAACAACAGTATGAGGTTTTTCAGTTTGTGATATGAGTTTTAAATGTCTAGGGAGGTCTATATCATTACCTCTATCATTTTTTTCTATTTCAATAACAAAACGATGTTTTTTGAAACGATTTTTAATTTCGGTAATATTTCCATCTAATATTTTCTTTGCTCTGTTAATTAATACAATATCATCGCAAATTTCTTCTACAGAAGCCATATTGTGAGTAGAAAGAATAATGGTAGTTCCCTTATTTTTTTGAAACAAAATTTCTTCTTTCAACAAATTGGCATTAATGGGGTCGAAGCCACTAAAAGGTTCATCTAAAATTAATAGTTTCGGCTCATGAATAATGGTGGTAATAAACTGCACTTTTTGTTGCATCCCTTTGGAGAGTTCTTCTACTTTTCGTTTCCACCAGCCTTCGATTTCAAATTTACGAAACCAATATTTGAGGTGCTTTAAAGCTTCTGTATGAGAAAGTCCTTTCAATTGTGCCAAATACATAGCTTGCTCACCAACTTCCATTTTTTTGTATAAACCACGCTCTTCAGGGAGATAGCCGATATTCTCTAAATCTTTTTCATATAACGATTTTCCGTTGAGCAAAATTTCTCCCTTGTCAGGCGTGGTAATGCGCGTAAGAATACGAATTAGCGTGGTTTTTCCAGCACCGTTAGGACCTAACAGTCCGAAAATTTTACCTTTTCCTATTTCAAACGAAATATCATCTAACGCCAAATGATTAGAGAATTGTTTGGTAATGTTTTGAATTTGTAGTAAATACATAGAAAGATGAATGATTTTATTTTTGAATTAATTTTTATTTTTGAATTGAGCAAAAAAACAAAAAAAAATCAAATTCAATTTATCATTTACAAAACAAAAAAATATACTTTCGCGCCCTTAAAATTAAACCAATAAAATATTATTATGGCAACAAGAATCAGATTACAAAGACACGGTAAAAAAAATCAACCTTTTTACCACATTGTAATTGCGGATGGTCGTGCACCACGTGACGGACGTTTTATCGAAAAAATCGGCATCTACAACCCATTGACCCATCCTGCAACTATCAACATTAACTTCGACCGTGCGTTGTATTGGGTAGAAACGGGAGCCTCGCCTTCCGAAACCGTTCACTCAATTCTTAAACACGAAGGCGTGTATTTAATGAAACATTTACGCGGCGGCATAGCTAAAGGTGCGCTCAACGAAAAAGAAGCCGAGAAAAAATTTGAAGCATGGAAACAGGAAAAAGAATCGAAAGTAAGCAATGTAAAACGAGATGCGACAGACAAAACTCGCGCAGAAAATAAAAAACGATTAGAAGCTGAAACAAAAATTCGGGAAACGATTGCGAAAAAAGTGGCAGCTAAGTATGCAGTAGAAGTTGCAAAAGAAGCTAAGGTATTGGAGGTAGCTGCAACTGAAGAAGTGACAGAAGTTGCTGAAACAGTGGTTGAAGCTACAGAAACTCCAGTAGAATAACTAGCAAAGCAGAAACAATCGAATACTAAAAGAATCCCCTCAAATTTGAAGGGATTTTTTTTTGTTTACAACAGAAAAAGGAAGAATTCTAATAATTTTATTGATAATAATTCAATGAATGTTTCCGTTTACAAAAAATTGTACTTTCGCCATGTTTTTCATTATTAGATAATACAACATTTAAGAGCATAAAAATCAATATTTTATATCACATAAATAACATCAAAGTATGAGCAAACAAATTTTAGAAAAAGAGAGCGTGGTGGTAAAATTTGTAGGCGATTCGGGTGATGGGATGCAAATGACAGGGACTCTGTTCTCTGACGCAGCAGCCCTACAAGGCAACGACATTGCTACTTTCCCCGATTACCCCGCCGAAATCAGAGCCCCACACAACACTATTGCCGGCGTCTCCGGCTTTCAGGTGCACATTGGCAAAGAAACCCGCATTATCGGCGATAAGTGCGACGTGCTGGTTGCCATGAACCCCGCATCGCTTAAAGCAAATTTAAAATGGGTGGAGAAAGGTGCTACCATCATTACCGACGGCGATGCCTATGACGAAAAAGCATTGGAAAAAGCAGGCTACACCGCTAACCCGCTCACCGACGGCTCGTTGAGTTCCTACAACGTTATTTCGCCAAATATAACTACGTTGGCGAAAGAAACTGCCATGGCGTATGGTTTGGATAATAAATCTGCCGAAAGAACTAAAAATATGTTCTGCCTCGGTATGGTATATTACATTTTCAGTTTCGATTTAGAAACGCCATTCAAATTGGTGGACAAACGTTTTGAAGGAAAAGGAAAAGTGGCCGAAGCAAACAAGAAAGTAATGTTAGCCGGCTATAATTTTGCAGACACCATGGAAGTTTTTGCTTCTACTTTCCAAATATCTAACGTTCAATTAGAAAAAGGAAGATATAGAAATATCACCGGAAACGAAGCTACCGCATGGGGTTTGCTTGCTGCCGCCGAGAAATCGGGGAGAAAATTGTTCTTAGGTTCCTATCCTATCACACCTGCTACAGAAATTTTAATAGAATTGGCAAAACACAAATCTCTTGGTGCACAAGTGTTTCAAGCGGAGGATGAAATTGCCGGTATCTGCTCTGCCATCGGCGCATCTTTTGCGGGAGCGATGGCATGCACCACTACTTCCGGACCGGGATTATCTTTGAAAGCGGAAGCCATCGGATTGGCAGTAATGACTGAATTACCTTTAGTGATTGTGGATGTGCAACGTGCCGGTCCTTCTACGGGAATGCCTACCAAATCTGAACAGTCTGACTTAAATCTAGCATTATTCGGCAGAAACGGCGAAGCACCCTGCATTGTAACGGCTGCCGCCTCGCCCAGCGATTGTTTCTACAAAGCATTTTATGCCGCTAAATTGTCTATGGAAAATATGACACCGGTAATCTTGTTAACAGACGGAAATACAGGACAGGGCAGTGAACTTTTCCGTATTCCAAAAATGGCTGATCTTCCGGAAATTAAACCTCCATTTGCAAAAAAGAACGATCCGGAATTTAAACCTTATCGCCGTGACCCCGAAACATTGGTTCGTCAATGGGCTATCCCCGGAACCGAAGGTTTACGCCACCGAATAGGTGGTTTGGAAAAAACAGATGTGAATGGCTTAGTATCTACCGACCCCGCAAACCATGCCAAAATGGTAGAACTCCGTAGCGAAAAAGTAATGCGCTTAGCCAGTCGCCTGCCCAAACAAAATGTGTACGGCAATGTGGATGCCAACACGTTGGTAGTAAGTTGGGGTGGTACAAAGGGCGCAGTTTATACCGCATGTAAAGAAGTAAACGCATCGGGAAAAGCCGTTGCTCACGCACATTTCTCACAAATAATGCCCCTGCCGGAAAATACCGCCGAAATATTTGCCAAATACAAAAAAATTCTCGTTTGTGAACTTAACTCAGGGCAATTTGCCAATTATCTAAGAATGTCGCTCCCAAAATTTAAGTATGAGCAGTACAATAAAATTCAAGGACTGCCATTTACCGTTCAGGAATTAGTAAACGCAATTAACAACATTATTAAATAAGGAGGTGCATTATGAGTTATAAATCAATAGAAAGGTCGAAATTACCTTTAACACAACAAGATTTTGCAAGCGACCAAATGGTGAAGTGGTGTCCCGGATGTGGCGACCACGCCATTTTGTCTGCGGTGGCTAAGGTTTTTCCGGAAATCGGCTATAAAAAAGAGAACTACTGCATAGTATCCGGAATTGGGTGTTCTTCTCGTTTTCCTTATTATGTAAACACTTACGGTTTTCACAGTATTCACGGACGTGCCAACGCTATTGCTACCGGTGTGAGTATTGCCAACAACAAACTCAGTGTTTGGGTGGCTACCGGAGACGGCGACTCGCTCGCCATCGGCGGAAACCACTTTATTCACGTCATTCGTAGAAATATTGACATCAATATCATGTTGTTTAACAATAAGATTTACGGATTAACCAAAGGACAATATTCTCCTACTTCCGATTTAGGCGCGGTTACTAAAACCTCTCCTTATGGAACTATAGAGCAACCTTTTCAGGTAGGCGAATTGGTGATTGGCTCGCAAGGCACTTTCTTTGCACGCGCTATTGACACTAATCCGAAATTTATTACGGAAGTGATGCACGAAGCAGCTAAACACGACGGAACCGCTGTGGTGGAATTGCTGCAAAACTGCGTGATTTTTAACGACGGTACACATGATTTCCTTTCTAACAAAGAAACCAAAGATGACTTCCAACTCATTCTTCATCATGGCGAAAAGATGATTTTTGGTAAAAATAAAAACAAAGGGATAAGAATGCGCAGAAACGGCTTGGCAGTGGTGGATATTGGTCCAAATGGAGAAGGATTGGAGAAAGTGCTGGTTCACGATATGTATGACCCCAATCCGGGTGTACACTTGATGCTGGCAAAAATGTTTCCGCCCCATTTTCCTGTTGCGTTGGGTGTTATTCGCGCCGCAGACGTTCCTACATACAACGAATTGTTACAAAAACAGATTGACGAAAGTTTGAAGAAAAGTAAAATCAGATGTATGGACGACCTGCTGAACAGCGGGGATACGTGGGAAATTGAGTAACAAAATGCAGGGCTGTCTTAAAACCACAGCCCCTTTTTATAATCGCAATTTCAATCCGGCAAATATGGTGTCAGGTTTAAGCAACATAACGGCACTCATTTCGCCTGCCATACAAAAACCGCATTGCTGACAAAGTCCGAGTATAGTTCCACCACAATCACTTGTTTTTGTACCATTAATGTGAACAAAATTTGAAATCCAGCAATATTTTTTAAATTCCATATTTTTCATATACTTTAATCCTGATATGGAATTCATAATGGGATGCCCTTTTCTTTTATAAGAAATTACTTTATCAATAATTTCAATTCGTTTCTCTCTGTCAAGTGTCAAATGTTCCGTTCCCTCATACGGAGTATGAAAGTTTATGGAAATTTTTTCGATTTTCGGATTGTTTTTTACAAATGTCATGACTTCATCCACACTACTGTAATTCAGCGCATTTACCACCATATTTACGCTCAAATGCGGGTAGGTGGTTTTTTCAATATTTTCAACCAATATGGCAAAACTACCTACACCGCGAATTTTATCATGAAATTTGCCGTAGCCGTCCATGCTCACCCAAATGCTGTCGGCTTTGCAGTCAGAAAAATCTTTTTGAGCATTGGTAGTAATAGTTACGGAAAAGAATCCAATTTTCTTTGCCAAGTCAATCAAATCGTTGAGGTTTTTATCGCCATCGCGCCACAAAGTGGGTTCGCCGCCCTCAAAATCCACAAAACGTGCGCCTTGTTTGTAACAATATTTCAAATCATCTTCAACTTGTGCATAACTTTTTGTAATTGAAGTCTTTTGAGCATAAATACAGCAATGTTTACATTTCAAATTACATACATCAGTAATAAAAATAACCGAAACTAACGGAATTTTTTTACCCAAAATCCGCGTTTTAAAAAACCAAAAAGGGAGATAAAGATATTTCATTTACTTAAAGAATTGTAATATAATGATGATTAAACAAAAAAACGAAATCAAATTTCTTGCGGTAAGCCAGCGAATCATAAACCATTCAAGATTGTATTTCTGAATAGCTTTCCATTGGTTGAAAGGTCCGAGCCAAAACTTCGGCGTAAATTTCTTTTCGGGCGATTTCACAAAATCAACCATCATTTTAAAAAGCGTAATAGCCATAGGCAAAAGCAAAAATAAAAATAAGTACTTTATTCCGCAAATTTTCAACAATATTCCACTTATGATTGTCAAAAACGGAACAAAAATCACAAAAAATAATAAAATCAACATAGTTCTTTGGTTGTTGAGCAGAACAGCCAAAGTGCGTTTTCCCACTTCTTTATCAGGGAAAAAATCAAGAATTGAATGAATATAAACGATATTCATTACCAATAAACCTACCGGCAATGAGAGCAGCAAAAGTTCTTTAGAAAATGCTCCACACGCAGCAAAACCCACGCCAATCATATTGAGACAGCCAAAAATAATGCAAATCACAAATTCGCCCAACCCGTGATAACTTAATCTGAGCGGTGGCGCCGAATACTGAATACCGATTACGGCGGTTATTGCGGCAAGGTAAGCAATGTTAACTCCTCGAAACCAAAGAATTACCGCTCCAATAAGCACAGCAATTCCACAAAACACACAACTCACCCAAAACAATTGTTTTTCAGTTGCTTTTCCTGATGTCAAATAAGGTGTTTTGCCTATTCTTGCTCTCATGCCCGTATGTACCATTTCCTCGCGGTAGGTTTGTTTTTTCTTTTTGGTATCAAAATAATCATCGAAAAGGTTTAAGCCAAGATGCACAAAAGCTACGCCCACCACTGCCAAAACAGCAAGCCACCATACAAAATTTTCGGAATGGATAGACAAGAACAAAGCCGTTAAAGCAGGTAAAATGCTCTGTGGAAGTGCTGTAGGGCGCGCATTATCGAGCCAGAAAGTTATTTTATGAAACATATAAGGGTATAAAAATTAGAAACAAAACAATATAAAACCACGTTAAAAGCAAAAATATTATCGTAAAAACGGATGATAATCCCCTCTTATTCCTTCTGCTTTTCGTGTGCGAATGTCATGGCAAAGAGATATATACGGATAAGCATCGCGAATACAAAATCCATTTCCAGAAAGAATATTCTGATAAGTTAATGTATGTAAATCTGTAAAACCTTCCGAAAATTCAAATGCTGCATTATCAATAGTTAAAGAGCGATACGTTGTTTTTCCTTGCTCTGCAATACTTTTGGGAAGTTGTTTTTTATCAATACTTAAAAACCAACGAACACGAGCTTTTTTAAGTTGCAAAAAACCGGCTACGGTAATGGGAGTGGTATAATGTATTTGAATATCTTGCACCTCACCGAAAATGTAAATCAACATATCAAAAAAATGAGAGCCAATGTTGGTGGTAATTCCGCCGGATTTCTCCATATCGGCTTTCCACGAATATTGATACCATGTTCCACGACTTGTAATGTATGCAAGGTCAATATCATAAATTTTATCATCCGATTGAGAATCAACATAATTTTTTAGTTCAACCACAGCGGGGTGCAATCGGAGTTGTAAAATATGATAAATATTCTTACCGGTATCCTGTTCTATTCTTTCTAATCCTTCTAAATTCCATGGATTTAGAACTAAAGGTTTTTCACAGATGGCATGCGCGCCGTTTCGTAATGCCATACGAATATGGGCGTCGTGTAAATAATTGGGTGAGCAAATGGAAATATAGTCAATTTTCGAACCGGTATTTTCTATAAACCTACGATACAGATGCCGGTCAAAACGTTCCGGTTCTGTGAAGAACGCTGCATCGGGGAAGTAGCTGTCAATAATACCCACACTATCCGATTTATCTAAAATAGCTGTCAGTTGATTTCCGGTTTCTTTAATAGCTTTAAAATGGCGTGGGGCAATATATCCGGCTGCCCCGATGAGGGCAAAATTTTTCGTGTTCATTGTGTCATCTGTGTGCTTTTATGTTATATCATTTTTAAAATATTGATTTCCGCATCGGTCAGAAATCTGTATTTACCTCTGGGCAAATCTTTTTTGGTGAGCCCGGCAAACACCACACGGTCTAATTTTTCTACTTCATAGTCAAGTTGTTCAAAAATGCGGCGCACAATCCTGTTTCTTCCGGAATGTAGCGTAATGCCTATTTCGCGTTTGGTTTCACCTGTGTACGCAATCTCATCCACCTTAATTTCGCCATCAGAAAGTTCAATCCCTGCTTCAATTTTTTCAAAATCGGCAGCAGTAAGATTTTTATTCAATTCTACGTAATAAATTTTGCGAATGCCATGTTTGGGATGAGTTAATTTCTTGGTCATTTCGCCATCGTTCGTAAATAACAACAAACCGGTAGTATTTTTATCCAGTCTTCCCACCGGATAGACGCGCTCTTTACAAGCGCCTTTTATCAATTGCAATACATGTTTTCTATCGCGTTCATCCTCCATGGTAGTGATGTAGTCTTTCGGTTTGTTTAACAACAAATAGACCGGCTTTTCTCGCTGTAAGATACGGTCACCATATCGCACCTCATCTGTTGGCATTACTTTTGTGCCTAATTCGGTAACAATTTTCCCATTTACTTCAATAGCGCCGGTTTCAATCAACATATCGGCATCTCTTCTTGAGCAAACTCCCGAATTAGCGATATATTTGTTCAATCTTATCGGACCGTATTTTTCTTCATATTCCAATGATAAAATTTTTTGTTTTTTTGGAGTGGAACGTCCTTCTTTTCGTCTCAATTCGAAAATTTCGGATAATATTTCCGATTCGGCTTCTACGTCGCGGCGTTTGCGGGGGGGATGCTCAGCAGAGAACTTTCTACCTCCACGCTCTTCTGTATTTGTTTTGCGTTCAGAAAACTTTCTACCTCCACGCTCTTCTGTATTTGTTTTGCGTTCA
>Ga0209628_10000895_pt1 | contig 18706 bp, 9 predicted proteins | sample TergutCu122P4_FD_187285 | JGI IMG/M metagenome (GOLD analysis project Ga0209628, IMG submission 187285) | Cubitermes ugandensis P4 segment gut microbial communities from Kakamega Forest, Kenya - Cu122 P4 (SPAdes) (version 2) | ecosystem: Host-associated > Arthropoda: Insects > Digestive system >...
TAACAAAGTAAACGAACTCGGAATTGGTTATGGAACGGTCAATTACCGTTTGCGGGACGCTATTTTTAGCCGTCAGCGGTATTGGGGCGAGCCGTTTCCGATGTACTACAAAGACGGAATGCCCTACCCTGTGGACGAAAACGATTTGCCGATTGTACTGCCCGAAATAGACAAATACCTCCCCACCGAAACAGGCGAACCGCCGCTGGCACGTGCAAAGGGGTGGGGGTATGAGGTGAAAAATTAAAAACGATAGAAAAATGTATTTTTGCAAATATTAAGGATTTGTAGGCTATGTTAAGGAAAAAAATCAACTTCTTGAAAGAAGATAAAATACATGAAGACGAAATTGAATGGTTGGTTTCATTTTACTACGCCTTTATTAACGATGAAACGTCTATTGCAGAAGAAGAGGCAAAAGAAGCCTATAAAAAACTTATTGAATATGGGCTAACTGACAAGCAGATTGAAGATATTTTTGACAAAACAAAAACAGAAGAGTTTCCTCAAAAAGCATTTGATAAAGCATGGGCAAAGCAATTAGAAAGAAATGAATTTGAGAAATATACACTCTTTGAGATGATTAAAATATTTCTTTTTGGACCTTATAACCTATTCAAATTTTTTGACAGCGGACTGATAGAATTATGGAAAGACAATTATAAAACTAAATTTCGACAAAGATTAGTTTTGTTAATTTTAGGAATAGTTTTCTGGATTCTCTTATTGGTAGGCACGTACAAGTATTATGAGTATAAATGGATTCAAAAAATTGAAAGCACTGATATTTCTAATTTATGAAAAAGTGTTGTGTGCATTTTTTGCACATACCACTCAAAAAAATAAAAAAAGATGAATAAAACAGAATTAATACTATACAAAACCCCAGACAGCGATATAACGATTGACGTTCTTATTGAAAATGAGACGGTTTGGCTTACGCAAGTTCAAATGGCACAATTATTCAATACGTCCAAAACCAATGTTACGATGCACATTTCCAACGTTTTTAAAGAGGGCGAACTTGATATAAATTCAGGTAGTAAGAAATCCTTACTACCTGCACCTGACGGAAAACAATACATCACAAATATTTACAACCTTGACGTTATTATTTCTGTCGGTTATCGTGTTAAGTCAAAGCGCGGTACGGAGTTTCGGATTTGGGCAAATAAAGTTCTCAAAGATTACATTCTCAAAGGGTATTCGGTAAATGATAGACTGAAAATCGAGCAGTACAACGATTTGAAAAAGACCATCAATTTGCTGTCGAATGTAATTAAAAACAAGGAACTTACGGCAGACGAACAGCAGGGTTTATTGCAAGTTATCACCGATTATACCTATGCACTTGATACGCTTGATAGATATGATTATCAGTCGCTTGCGATAGATGGAACGACTGAAAAATCGGCTTTTCGTGCTACGTATGAGAATGCGATGGAGGCAATAGATGCGTTGCGGAAAAAGTTCGGCAGCGGTGCTTTGTTCGGCAACGAAAAAGACAAATCTTTCGACAGTTCAATAAATACCATTTACCAGACATTCGACGGCAACGAACTCTACCCAAGCATAGAGGAAAAAGCGGCGATGTTGCTCTATTTGGTTACTAAAAATCACTCGTTTAGCGATGGAAATAAGCGTATTGCGGCGTTTCTTTTCTTGTGGTTTTTGCAAAACAACGGCATTTTGTACAAAGAAAATGGACAAAAATTGATTGAAAACAACACGCTTGTCGCCCTGACATTGCTAATCGCCGAAAGCCGCTCCGAAGAAAAAGATATAATGGTAAAAGTAGTTGTGAATCTGATAAATAAAAATAATTAAGTAAATAAAAAAATCAAAATTTATGAAAATTTATATACTTTGTGGTACTGATTGCAAATCTGCACCAGCAGGGATAACAAATAACCCCTATTTTTTACATTACCCATTTTTGTTGAATAATATACTGGGCAATTTGAACAGCATTTGTAGCGGCTCCTTTACGCAAATTATCGGATACAATCCACATATTTAGACCATTTTTTAGACTGAAATCTCTGCGGATACGTCCCACAAAAACTTCATCTTTCCCTTCGGCAGTGCAAGGCATGGGATACAAATTTGCAGACGGATTATCTTCTATCACAATACCTGGCATGTTGTTAAGCAATTTGTAAATATCTTCGAGTATATATTCCTGCTCAAATTCGATATTTACGCTTTCAGAATGTCCCCCCGTAACCGGAACGCGTACAATCGTAGCCGTCAACTGTATGTTGTTGTCATTTAGTATTTTTCGAGTTTCATTTATTAATTTGGTTTCTTCGGCAGTGTATCCGTTTGCATCAAAATCGCCTCCGTGTGGGATAATATTCATATCAATGGGGTGCGGGTATGCTTTTTCGCCCTCTATTCCTTTTCGTTCATTCATTAGTTGGTTAATGCCCTTTATTCCCGTTCCTGTTACCGATTGATAGGTTGATACAACGACCCGCTTGATTTTAAAAGCCTTATGCAAAGGTGCCAATGCCATTACCAAACCAATGGTAGAGCAGTTTGGATTGGCAATAATTTTATCTGAATATTTTAATACGTCTGCATTTATTTCAGGCACAACTAACGGAATGTGTTTGTACATTCTCCACGCCGAAGAATTATCAATCACAAAACAGCCTTTTTCTGCAAACAAAGGGGCGTATTGCAGGGAAACATTACTTCCTGCAAAGAAAAATACAATATCGGGGCGGACATCAATTACCTCATTTACAGATTGCAAACGATATTTTTTACGATTAAAAAATAGTTCTTTTCCTACCGATTTATCCGAGGCTGCGGGATAAAGTTCACAATCGTTGAAATTATATTTTTCCAAGACGTTAAGCATTACTCCGCCCACCAATCCCGTTGCTCCAATAAGCCCAATTTTCATATCAAATCCAAATTATAAACCATACATTACGAGACGTTTATCCAAAAACGTAATTCGTAACTCGTAATTTTTAATTCATTCATTTATTTATCAGCAGGATTTACCGCTATCAGTTCCACCTCAAAAATGAGGAGAGAACCGGCTTGAATGTTACCCATTGAGCGGTTTCCATAGCCCAACTCAGCGGGAATCCAAAACTTGTACGTACTTCCTTCTTTCATTAATTGGAGACCTTCTACCCAACCCGGAATAACCTGATTTAACACAAATACAGCAGGTTCTCCTCTTTCTCTTGACGAATCAAATACCGTTCCATTGAAGAGTGTTCCAACGTAATGTACTTTTACCTTGTCGGTGGCTACTGGTTTTTTACCTGTTCCTTCTTTTATCACTTGATATTGCAGCCCCGAAGCCGTCTCTTTTATATTTTTGTTCTGACGGTTTTGTTCCATAATACTTTTTGTTACTTCTGCATTGAATCGAGCCTCTCTATCTGTCTTTTCTTGCTGCTTTTTCTGCATATATTCATTAAAAGCGTTCATAACTTCTGTTTTTCGTGGTTCCTGTACTTTTAATCTACCGCCTGCAATTCCATCTTTTGCTCCTGCACAAAACGCATCAATATTAAAATCTATTTGATTTGTAAAAAAATACTCTCCCATTTGAGAGCCTTGCACATAAGCCGCAGAATCCAACGTCGTTTTAAGTTCTTGACTTTTAAGCACGTTGCTACACATTACCAATACAATTACGATACCTACAATCTTGATTACTTTCATCTTTTATTCTATTTTATTTGATTAAAAAAAATTTTTGCAAATGTACAAAAAAAAATTGAATTGTATGCAGATTGAGAAAATTTTTTTTCAAAATAATTACGTGAAAACTTTAACTGTTGATTTGGTTATTTGCTTATTTGATGATTTGGTGATGGACACTTCTAAAACAAAAAACTCTAACAGGGTTTTGAACCCTGTTAGAGTTAAATTTCACGAATTACAAATTTGAGCAAGCAGATTACACAAAAAAGGCTGCCCTGCGGGCAGCCTTAAATCTCAAATCTTAAATCTTAAATCTTTTGTCTGAACGACTCTCTCCTTCCCCTTTGGGGGAGTTAGAGGGGCTTAATTCCTCACGCTCATTCGTTTGGTTAGTTTTTGACCTTGATATTCTATTGAATAAAAGTAAACACCCGCAGCGAAACTGCTCGTGTTCAGTTCAATAACATATTCACCTGACTCAGATTGGATTGTTTTTGTGAACAACAATTGACCCGTTATGCTGTGAACATTGAAAACCACCTCGCCAGACGCAGGTACGCTGTATTTTATCAGCGTGTTGTGTTTAGCAGGGTTAGGAATATTTTGTCCAAGTGTAAACTTGTCAGATGTGCTTGATGCTATTTTCGTAATACCTCCTACGACTGAACGCTTTTCACGCACGGTATCATTCTTCGGATAATTATCTTCTTTTTCTAAGAACACGGTGATAACGTAGTGGTCTTCATTCGGAACAGTATAGGTCCGCATAAATGGATAGATTGCAGTGTCTGAATACCTGATAAGCGGTACAACTTCTGTCAATTTGGATACTTGCGTGCCATCTGTTTTTTCAATCAGAGCCGTAACTTTTACATCTTCAAAATTCTTACTTGTGCTTTCATTTTTTAGCAAAAGTACAATTTCGTTGATTGCTCCTGCCGTATCGGTTGTGCCTGCCTTTGGTTTGATAAGTTCTACGATGGAAATGTCATCTAAATCCACACACTCGCTTATTTCAGTTTTAGCATTTACCAATGCCGAATCACAAGATAAATAAGCCGTTGCATCCACATAATAAAAGTATTCTAATGGAGTAACATAAGATATTTCTATATCTGTGGTACCGCCTGGAAGTAAATTGATGTTGTGTATCGTATCCCTCTTTGTTTGCAGGTAACCAAAGTTATTATCAAATAGTTCCAAAATAACTACTATATCCGAAAGGGGCATATTGCCTGTATTATTCACTGTTATTTTTTGGAGTATCTCCATGTTTTTGGAATAACAAAATGATGGTGCTGTTGCAGCCTCCGTCTTTACAGTGAGGGCAGGACGAATAGTAAACGTATCAATTTTTATATCGTTTGAAGGCTTATTATCCACAGAAGCGGTTAGATAGGCTTTGATGATGTTCACGCCTGTTGAAAAATTGACACCCGTTGCAATGGAAATAGTGTCAGACGTTCTGCCCGGCATATTTTTTGTCAGCGGAATAGTATCATTGGGACGTCCCGGAATTTCTACCACCAAACTTATTGGATGTTGCGACAAATTAATTGCTTGCGTTGTTTTTGTAGATAAAACTACGTCTATCTTTTTATTCTTAAAATTACAAACGCTTATGCTTGGCGATACCAAAATTTTTGTTACTTCCAAATCTTGTTCAGAAGTGATAATGATATGGTCAATATATTGTGCCGTTCCGTTTATTTTATTCATGGATTCAAACTCTATCAAAACGCATTTTGCATTTGTATCGGGTCTTAAATCCACATAATAATACTTCCAACCCGCTGTATCGCTTCGTTTAAACAAAGTCAATACGGTGCGGGAAACGCCGTCTGCAATAATATTTACATCTGTATACGAGTTATCCAATTCGGAGATGGTATCGTGATAATACCAAAACTCCAATTTTGGATTAACTGCCCCGTACATATCAATTTGTCGGCTTGTACCCAATTTTGCCGTAGCCCCTGTTGTCGAAAAACCTGCGTAGCGGAGCATATTCGTACCTGCTAAAACAGGTTGTACGCGGTCGCTCGGTTTGGGACGATACAGTTGCCATCCGCTGGCATTATTAGGCGTTGACATAAATTGGGAAGGCATTACCGTGTCTGCAAAAACCTCATCTATGGGCAAGCCAAGTTTATCAGAAAAATAGGTATGGCGAATGGTATCTCCATATTTTATCACATCAAGCGGACTGTTTACCCATATTTTAAAACTGCTTAATCCTGCAAGTATAGGGAAAGCCGTTTTTACTACAATGGTATCTGTACGACCCGATTTAAGTATTTTCGAATTTAGCACTATTTTTCCTGTATCAACCACATTCATGGGGTTTATAAATTCATAATTTATCGCGGCAGCGTTAATTGAAAAATCATAATCTTGATTTCCCAAGTTTGCCAAAACAACCTTCACCGAATCATTGTCAGGTTCGCATATATCATTGGGGTTATAGATAGGAGAAGTTACCGATAGAAGTGCTAAATCGTAGCCCTGATATGATTGGAATACAGGTTTTTTACCAAGTTTTACGTTTGGACGTGATGATAAGAAATATGAGGTCGCTGTTGTAGCAGCAGACCAACTTCCATCTGCATATCCGTGAACTGTTCCCTGATAAGAAATAGACGTATGCATCCACGTAGGATTACTTGATGTATAATAAGTACCATGCTGGTTGTTCCAGAATATTTGCAAATTCATACCTGCTGGTAAAAAGAATGCTGTATCAAGTGTTCTTTCTACCCATCCCGCAGGACCTGAAATAGTACCTTTCCAAACCTGTTTGGCTCCGACGGACAGCGGGTCTATATAACCGGCAACTTGGGTAGAATCTGGCACAGCACGCATATAACAGGTCTGATTAGTATGATTTAATGCAGTTGAATATATATATTGCCATCCTATTGTAGTTATATAGGTACCGTTTGGGTCAAGATTGGGAGATATTTCCCTATACGTGTACGTTTGACGAGTCCAACTATAATTATAAAAGGTGTTAATCGGTGCTTGGTAACTTGTTGAAGTTCCTGTTCCTATTATAGCAGTGTCATTACCTGCTTTTGGGTTAAACATCAACAATACCGAATCCTTTAGCATTACACTGTTTCCGATAGTATCAGAAACGGTGAGCCAAAAAACTACTTTGCTGCCGTAATATTGAGCAGGCGTTTTTACCGTCCACATGTTAGCGGCTGTCGGGTTCATACTCACGTCTTTATTGTATGTAATATTTCCATCTATGGTAGATAAGATATGCAAACGAGGGGGTGTAACAACTGGCGCACCTGTAACCGTAGGTATTCTTACCGTTACGTCAAATGAAAGTTGATTGAACAGCGTATCGGGTACAGGAGGTATAAATTCTGCCAAAGGTGCTACCTTGAGCGATGCAAAAACAGTATCAGATAAACTGTTTTTTGCACCATTTACACTTTCTATCCAAATTCTCACGGTTGTATCCTGTTGTACATGCAATGTTTCCAGACTTATTATAGCAGGGGTTGAAAGTGTAGTCAAATCAGGTGTTGGTGTCCAATGATAGGTCTTAGGCATTCCATTGTTAAAAGAATAACCAAATATTGCGTCACTTATAGGAACAACACCGAAATTAATTACTTCTACATCTAAGGAAAGTGTCTGATTAGTAATCGCCATATTTGGAAAATTAAACAATCTGTGTCTCACAGTCAAATTAGCAGAAGGAACTAATTCGTATGCTCCCATCGCTGTGATAGCATATTGCCGCTGTGTTTTGTTAATATCTACTGGAACCGCAGACAAGGTTGGACAAGCAATATACGAAAAACTGTCAATTACTACCATTGATTGTGCCAAGTTTGCAAACTTCGGACGCACAGATACAGAATTTGATTCTTTGCCAGTAACAGATTTCCACATATTTATATTATTAGCGAGAGTAGCATTATAGGAACCTATGTATGTTCCTCCCGTATAATAATTGTTATAATCCAAGGTGGCTACATTGGAATTGATATTAATTGGGATAGAACGGTCGGCAATAAAATTATTATTTCTTACATCTGTTGGCTTATCTGTATTTACATAGAGTAAAGAATAATTGGAAATTGCTGTTTCTTTTACATAAATAGAGTTATGGTATATATTTCCGTAAGAAGATGCTTGAAATGTAATAGCATTAGATGCCGCAGAAGTACCTGTTTTTGACAGTAAAATTTCATTATTATAAATTTTTGCGGGTGTTGTATTGGCATTCAAATAATATAAAAACATACCGCGTGGGTCTGTGAACGCGTAGTTTTGTCCCTGTATTTTATTGCCTTGTATTACTTTTGCATTACATAACTGAACAGTCATTCCAAACCACCCTGTTGTGGTAAAGGAACTATTGGTCATCGGTTTGACAATATTGTTGGAGATACTATCAAAATCGGTATAAAGGATAAACATGCTGTGATAATACGCTTTTTGTACTGTATTACTGTCAAATATCCACTTTGTACCATACGTATTTGTATCACCAGCAGCAATATAAACTGCATTGTATCCTCCTGTTATAATGTTATTTACTATTCGTACATTGTTGGATATTCCAGAGTTTTCAGGTTTATAAATTGCAATATGGCGAGTTCCGATATTTGAGCCTGTCATATTTTTTGAAATAGTCGTATCCAAATTAATAACACAGCCATTAATTTCAATATTATCGCCTGAACCTAAGAAAATACCATAGCCTTCGTCTGTTAGATTAATGGTAATATCTTTTATGAGTATATTATCTCCGTTGCCCACTTTTATTCCGCATACTTTGGTTGCAAGAATAACATCCTTGGCAACGCCAGATAGCGATACAAATTCAATGGTATCGTTATTTGTTAGCGATAGTGTAGAGAAATCAACCGATTCGGGATAGGTTCCGTTTTCTAATCGCAGCGTTACCTTGCCTAAAACTCCGCATGTCTTCATCTTAGTAAGAGCAGTAGCAATATCTGGGAAATCGGCAGTTCCAGAAGCACCTACTGTAAAGGTTCCGCTCACCGCAGATGTACAAGCAACGTATGCTGTTTCGATTGTGTCATTTGCTGTTTGTTCGTCCAAGCCGCCATTTACCAAATTAACCTGTGCTGTTATTATATTGCTCGTATATGTATAAGGATTGATAGGGATAGCACCCAATCGAATGGTATCGGTTTCTAACAAAGCCAAAGACATGGAAGGAACATTGACAACATTTATGGAATTTCCACCAATAAACCATTCCAAAACAAGCGATTTAATAGTGTCAAATCCTACATTTTCTACAACAACGTCCACGTAATGCGTCTGTCCGGGTCCAACCCCATTTTCTACGCCTAAAATTTTTACTAATTTAGCATCCTTGTTAAAACGATACAATTGATGACACCCCATCGTTGCAGTTTTTATTCTGGGAAGCCCGACAATATCGGTCGTAACTTCCGGCAATATTGGACAGAACAAGCCTGTATAATCTTTTATTTCCAAATTAACGGTACTATCCACAAAGGTTGGACGAATATTTACAGAATGGGGGTCGCCTCCCGGAGCATTTGCTTTCCAAGTAATTAAATTGGCAGGATATTGTCCTCCTACATATCCCATTCGTGTAGGATCTGATGAATAATAATTGTTATAATCCAAAACAGACCCCGCTTGGTTAGCAGCTGTTCCGCCAAAATAAAGGGCATAAATTGAATTGGTTGTACCGCCTTCGGCTATGAACACATTATTTTTAGCAACAATAAATTCCGTTGAGGCATTTACATAACTATAATTAGCCCGATTAGTTCCAGTAGTACCACTTTTCTTTGTATATATGGAATTATGGTACATATATACGCCGGTAGGGTAATCCACCATAAATCCCGATGCCGTACCTGCATCTGAATAGAACAAAATTTCATTATTGGCTATCAAAACTTTATTTCCATAATACGCACATATTCCTGCCAAAGTTGAATTAATACCAACATTATTTGAAAAAACCCGATTACCTATAATATTTCCATTACGAATATAATAAAAATACATACCATACCAAGTCGTGCCTTCATATCCTAATAAACGCGGTGTTACGCGATTGGACGATGCCTTAAAAGAAGCCGCATAATACAAATAGGTGCCGTAATAATATTGATTGGTAATTGTATTACTATCTATTAGTATATTTCGGCAAGAATCGGTACTTGTTCCATACAAATAAATACCGTGATACCCACCGTTTATATCACAATTTTTGATTGTTAATCCATTCAAACTCCCTGTACTTGTTGCCTTGTAAATAGGTGCGGTTCCGGTCGTTGTTGCCGTTTGATTGGCTTTAATAATACAATTATTGATAGTAATATTGGATACCAATGTCGTTGTTGTTCCATTAAACTGAATCCCATAAGTACCACTCGCTCCGCTTACATCTATGGTGATATCTTTTATTGTAATGTTACGGGTATTGTTAAGCTGAAAACCCACACCCGATGTAGGCTGAATAATTACCCCATTTCTATTTCCAGTTGCCGAACGGAAAGTTAATGAATAATTACCTAAAAAATTATTAATATTGCTCAAATCCACATTTTCAGGATAAAGACCATTATCCAACACCAAGGTAACATCGCCCCCCACTCCACAAGTACGAATGGTATTAAGTGCCTGAGTTATTGTAGTAATACTTTGTCCGCTTCCAACAGGTATATCGCCTGCAAATATGGTAGCACATCCTAAAGAAGTTACTTTTAACGTATCATCCCAACTAATTGTATCTATTACTCCGTTTGGCATACTTACCCATACAACAATAGTATCGGTCTTGCCTATAATAGGCATATAAGGCGTTGATAAAGTTACTATATTGGTAAAATCCTCAGGCAATCCCTTGTGGGTATAAATAGTTGTAGGCTGTTGTACTCCATTTAAAGTCCACTCAATATTACAAGTAGCCAAATCGCTTATTCCCCTATTACGTATAGCAACTTCTACATAAGTGGGTACTCCTGCGATTGTTGTTTTTTGCGGCACATTAATAGCCTCCATGGCAACAGAATTATACGGGTCTGGACCACCACTTATCAAAAAGCGTGCGTTGGCTCTTGCTGTTGTTAGTGTTCCTGTCACAGTTGTAGGTAAACCTCCTGCATCTTGTTGTGCATAAATTGACGTATTTGTTGCCGTTGTGGTGTGATTCCACACGTATGCACTTCCCGGATAGCCAGGTCCATTTTCATTTAGCCAGTAAATCATTAGATTTTTTCCTGCAGGCAAGGTAAATGAGTTACTCAATACAACATTTGCCCACGTACGACCAACACCACAATAAAAAGAACCTTGCCATACCAACGTAGCAGTATCGGAAACAGGATCAACGTAGCCCAATACACAAGTTGTAGCATTCACTGCTTTAAAATAGCATCTTTGATTAATTAATGTAAACGGAACCCCGCCCGTATAGGCAAAATCCCACGCCAAATGCGTAATTTCTTGTGGTTTGGTTATAGCACCCAGTTCAGATGCTGAATAGATTTGCCGAGTCCAACTATTTTGGTAGAACGTATTTATCGGAGTAGAATAATTTGTCGAAGTTCCCGTCCCTACAATAACATATTTTACATTGGTACGCGGATGTTGGATGTGGTACTTCCCTGATATTTCTACTTGATTTCCTGCTGGGTCGGTTCCTCTAACGGCATATTCTACATCGCTTCCAATTAGTTTTTGTGGAATTTTAACTGTATAGATATCTGAACCCAATGGCGACATAAGCAAAGTGTCATAATCTGTATTAGCACCCAAGGTAGTTTTTACCAACAAGGCAGGAGTTGCCGCCAAAGGACCTGATAAACTATATATTTTTGCCCTTATTTCATGCGGTCCCGCAGTATATACTGTATCTGAAGGCGTTTGCGTAAAATTCATTACAATATCGGTTTGTGCATATACTCTTTTTTTCAAGGTATCATCATACGTGGTAGAATCGTATTGACCGTTTGGCAATTTTATCCAAACAACAACCGTATCTGATTTGTTTGCACGCGGAGTAAAACTTCCCAACGTTATCTGTTTAATAAAATCCCACGGTAAAGCAGGATTAAATAGTATAAGCGTATCTTTCTTATGAACTCTATTAATGCTATAAGATATAGTTGCAGAATCTAAATCAACAATACCTTTATTCTTCACTGTAACTACAATCGGCAAATTAAGTGTAGGCGATGCGGCTACGGTATCTGATATATTAATAGAATGTATAGCAGCAGAGTTGCTGTCTTTAGCCAATCCCGTAACATATATACGGAAATCGGGACGAGTTGCAGATATAGTTGAATATATAGTACCGCAACCCGGTTCATCTGGCGGAGCGTTATCGCAATATTTTTCCCAATAACGGTTTGCAGAAATCGTTTTATAATAAAAAGCGTGAGCGGTAGAACTATAAGAAGTACAACTCGTACCTGTACTAGAACAATTTTGTTCAAACATTACGACTAAATTGCCTTGTCGATTATATACGTATGGCATTTGCAATAGAACATCCACCCATCCTGATGGCGTAAATTGAACATTTCCATTATATACCAACGTTGCACCTTGCGTTTCAGTAGCCCACATATAAGAAGCCGCTGTGTTTGTCCATGCTGTTTGCGAAGCAGGTACAGTTTTTAGCCATATTTTTACGGGAAAAGCACCCGTACCTGCGGTAGCAACCCGCATGCCTATAGACGTAATTGTACCCGTTGCTGAGGGGTCTATTTCACTCACATCAAACAATAACATTGACCTCGCATATCCATAAGAAGGGTGAAAGGGGTAAGCCCCAGAAGTTGTTCCTCCGTCTTGCAGAACAACCTGTCCACTTCTGCCTGCTACTATTATATATTGTGAGTACTCTGAAGCCGTATTTCCATTGCTATCTTTTCCTGTAATCGAATACACAACCTTTGTACCCAATGCGTATTGCGGAATAGTTGCTTTCCATAAAGAGTCGCCGCTTACATTACTCATCGGCAACGTATCAATTTTAACAACAACACCGCCTTTTGTAGCCGTATATATCAGTTTGGGCTGCACAATGGGAGCAGATGTTCGGGTTTTCACTTTTGCATTAATTTCCCAGGGTCCCGTACCGTAAACGGTGTCCTTCACAAAAGGCGATACAAACTGTACCGTAGGAGGTGTTATTTCATACGTGGCTGCCTCCAACATAAAATTTTCCAGCAAGTAACCGTATGAAAGTTGTGTTCCTGCTGTGTTTCCGTGTTTAACAATAAAACGGAACTGTACTCTGTCGGCATAACCGACTTCGTTTCGCAAATCAAATGATTCATTTTTCCACCACGTTGGTTGCGGCAAGGCAGTCAGGTTGGCTGGTTGCCATTCGGTTGGATAACTGTTTGCGTTAAAACCCACTGTACCATACCCTACTGCTGCCCCTCGGTAAGCACTTGCGGGAATAGTAGCCCAACGCCCCATACCAGCCCCAGATTCTATTCTGTACTCAATTCGTACTGCATCGGTAGTTGCTACCTTGGCAATATGGCTAAACCGCAGATAAACATACTGATACAATGTTCCTAAATTGTAAATGTCTGTCTCTAAGGTGATAGAATCGCCTACCTTATTGGGTACAAGCCCCATATAAGATTTGACACTCGCACCAGACTGACTGGGCAAACTAAAAACAGTATTGGCTATCCAAGCCGTTTGCGGATTTGCTACCCAATTTGTTGGCGGCAATGTACCGTCAAAATCTTCTCTCCATGACACTTGTTGCGCCTGAATTTGCTGTAAAAACAGCATCGCTCCTGTAATAATAACTAATATCTTTCGCATTTTTATTAATTTTTTTGATTTATATTTACGTTTATTTATTATTCTCTATTTTATCAAACACTTCCTTGTACTGTTAATTTAAGGTTTTTCAGCCTTTTCTTTGCTATTATTAACCTCAAAATTCAAGAATACAAATATACTAATTTTTTTTGAATTATATGAACAGAGTAAAAAAAATATAACAAAAAGGTCTTTTTTTCTTTTGGTATTGGTAATTCATGTTACGCAACTGTTTGCAATATGATTAAAAAAAAATGGAGATAAACATAATTCCGAAGGAATTGCATGTTTGTAGAAAAAGAAACGTTTGCTCCGATGTTCGACTCCTTCGGAGTCGTATGTTGGCGGAAATTTTGATTTTCTATAAACATTTGAACCCTTCGGGTTCAGCAGACTAAGCATTGTCTATTTTTTGTTTTTCATACCTAAAATGTTAATTTCAACATTTTATTGATACGAGTGCCGTTTGGGGTTTATAAGAAAGAAAGGCGACAATTTGAAATGCACCCTCAATTTGCGTAACATGAGTGAATAGATAAAATCCTGAAAGGCTATACTATTCATAACCGTAGGCGAGCGTAGCATTGCCTGCGGAAATAAAACTGATGGTATTAAAAAAAATGTAATTTTGCAGGATAACGTAAAATTTATACAATATGTTGGAAAATATTCGTAATCAATTTCCTATTTTAAGTCGAATGGTTAATGACAAACCATTTGTGTATTTAGACAGTGCAGCAACGACCCAAAAACCCTTATCGGTCATTCAGTCTATCGAATCGTATTACAAAGAACTCAATAGCAATGTGCATCGCGGAGTTCATTCGTTAAGTCAGTGGGCGACAGATGCTTATGAACAGGCTCGAACAAAAGTACAATCTTTTATCGGAGCAGAACACGCTCATGAAATTATTTTTACAAAAGGAACTACGGAGGCTATCAACTTAGTGGCTGAAGTTTTTGGCAGAAACTATTTTACTGATAAAAATGAAATCATTATCACTGTCATGGAACATCATTCTAATATTGTTCCTTGGCAATTGCTTGCCTATAAATACGGAACTGTTTTAAAAATAGTTCCTATAAATGAAAATGGGGAATTGGAATGGGCTCATTACGAGCAACTTTTTACAAAAAAAACAAAAATAGTGGTGGCTACCCATGTTTCCAACGTGCTTGGAACGATAAATCCCATCAAAAAAATGATTGATTTTGCTCATGCTCACAATGTCCCATTTTTGGTGGACGGTGCACAGGGAATAAAAAGTTGCAAAGTAGATGTTCGGGACTTGGACTGTGATTTTTATTGTTTTTCGGGACATAAAATGTATGCTCCCATGGGAATAGGCGTACTCTACGGAAAAGAAAAATGGTTAGACGCACTGCCCCCTTACCAAGGCGGCGGAGACATGATAGAAAAAGTATCTTTTGAAGGCACCACGTTCAATAAATTGCCGTTTAAATTTGAGGCAGGCACCCCCAACGTAGAAGGTGCTATCGGATTAAATGCCGCCATCGATTTTATAGTAGATTGCGGATTAGATGCACTCATTGAACACGAAAACACATTGTTAAAATATGCTCACAAGCGGTTGCAGGAAGTTGACGGACTGAAAATTATTGGAATGGCAAAAGAAAAAGCAGGCGTTGTTTCTTTTTTGTTGAAAAACCAACATCCGTCAGACGTAGGCACTTTGCTTGATATGATAGGAGTTGCCGTTAGGACGGGACACCATTGTGCCCAGCCGCTTATGGATTATCTAAAAATTAGCGGAACCGTCCGAGCCTCTTTTGGAGTGTATAATACGTTTGAAGATGTAGATAAATTGGTCGCTGCGCTGCAAAAAGCAAATACAATGTTGGGGAACTAATAGGAGAGTGTTAACCATATATAGAAATATTTTTTGTCCCTATGCAGAAAAAAAGTTATGAATTGCCCAAGAATCACTGCAAATGTATCATAGTTCAGACTATTCTATGGTCATTCGTATTTCGTCATTTCAAATTTCCACTCATTAACAGCAAGCCTATTTCAGATACTTTTGCTTGATAGGAGGCGTTCATGAGTCGTTTTACGGCTTCAACATAACTGCGTTGAAACTCCCTGAACTCAAGCCCCGATAAAGAACCTATGCGGTATTTATCTATTGCCGCATCCAGCGACTCTACGGCTATTTCTATGTTTTGATTTTCAAACGCCAACAAAAGAAGGTTGTTTTGATAGATGTTGTATAATTCAGCCAACGAACTCAATGTTTTCAGTTCTAATTCATGGTAAGATAATTCTGCATTTGTTCGGGCAAGTTTTGCCGTTTGCATTTGCCGATAGTTCCCCATTTGGCTAAAAATAGGAACATGTACGGTCAATCCCAACACAAAACCGTTTGACCGATTCATGGTTGTAATAGACGCAGGATTGTTGGCGTATGAAAACTGATACCCCGTGTTAAAATCAATGGTAGGAAAAAAAGTAGAAAGACGGCTCTTTACATCTAACTCCGACAGTTGAATGCCCTCTTTGGCAATCAATAAAGCCGTATTGTTTTTCAACGCATTTTGGTTTATCTCATCTCTATTAAGCGTAGGCAACAACATGAGCGTATCTTCTATATAATTAGACTGCAACAAATCAAGGTTCATCAAAGTATTGAGTTGAATATAGGCATTGGTGAGTGCCTGTTGCTGCTGCATGAGCAGCGAACTGTCTGCGTTTAGGTCAATTTTACTTTGACGCATCTCTAAGCCTGACAAACTACCAATTCCGTGCTTTGCCAGCGCCACCTTGTAGCGTTCCTGAGAAATTTGAACAATATTTTCTGCCGCTTCCAGCAATTTATTCTGAACCCAAACATTATAATACGCCGAACTGACATTGGCAATCAACTGCTCCATCTCCATCAGCGTATTTAATTCGCTCACCGCCAACAGTTCTTTCGATTTTTTATAGGTGAAAAACATGGAAGCACCGTCAAACAACCGCCAAACAAAATTTGCCGAAGCAGTGAAATTATTAGATGCTATATTATTAAAATTGACCTCATTCCCCGAAACATCTCTGCGGGTGGTACTCATCCACGAATTATTTTGCGCCCCGTCTAACGATAAAGTCGGTAAAAATACGCTGTAGTTTACATTCTTTTTGCTCATCTCCTGCTCGTTTTGAGCAATCTTTAATCCGTAATTGGTCTCAATGGCTTTTGACAAACAATCGGAAAGCGTCATCATTTTCTGTGCAACTCCCCCTATTATCGGCAAGCAGCAGAGTAAAAACAAGATTATTCGCCGCCTAAGGGCAAAAATACACGATTGGGTTAAGGCTAATACACGTTTCACAACAAAATTACAGACGTATTATAAAAAACAATTTTTCCGAATCTCGCAATAAAAAATTTGCCAATTTTAAGACAAACATCACTTTTTGTTCCATTCGTCTAATACTTTCTTGGCATTTTCGTCTTCAGGCTTGATTTCCAATACTTTATTCCAATAAAGAATAATATTTGGTTTATCGCCAATCAAATAATAATAGTATCCCAAGTAGTTGTATGCCTCTAATAAAACCACTTTTGCCGAAGGTTTTATATCTTGCTGAGCCGTAATGATTTCCACTACTTTTTCATAATAGGGTTTTGCCGCTCCCATTTCCACCGCTGGATTGATAGCATGTTTTATAAGTGCTTTCAGACGATAACCTGTGTAGATGTCGCTTGGAGTCTGTTTTATCAAAATATCAACGACCGAATCGGCTTTATATAGGTTATACAATGCGTATTGTCTTGAAAAATAGGATATATTCGTTTTTAAAGAATCAGTATTTACGCCTGTATTTTCGGCTATTATGTTGTTCATGATGGTATTATTTTTCATCAACTCTTCGGCAAGTTGCGGATTTTTTGCAATCGTTGCTCCCGCCGAATAGTAATTGTAACTTAGCGAGTAAATATCCATCAAATTATCTGTGTATTCAGGGTTTGTTTCCTTTCCACGTTCTGCTTTCTTGGCTATAAGAGCCTTGTAGTAGGCAGCGGCTAAACCGTAATCTTTTTTTGCTTTTGCCATGTCGGCAGCCTCGTCATAGAGTTCGGTTTTTCCAGGGTCTAATTGTATGGCAGTATTATATTGTTCTATTGCCTCATTGTAACGCCCCATTTTTTTCAATATAGAAGCATACATCGTATAATCCATTGAAATATAGCCCGAAGCATCAGGTCTTAAAGCAAAAAACTTTTTTTCCTGTTCCAATCCTGATTCAAAATTATCTGTTTTTGCATAGATATACATCAAATATCGGTTTAATACAAAATGATTTGGGTCTATTTTCAAGCCTCTTTCAACCAATGCTTTTGCTGCTTCGAGGCTGTCGGAGAAGAAATAGGCACGGGCATATTTTTCAAAATCATCAACCGTGTAGTGGTCGGTCGAACTGAAATAGGTTTTGTAGGCATCTATTGCTTGCGGATAGCGTCCGTTTTGCGTATATATTCTCCCAAGTAGTCGGTATGCAATCATATATTCGGGACAGATTCCTTTAGCCGTTTTTAAATTTTCGATGGAGGACGACCAATCAATTTTTTCATATATTTCTGCCAATTTGAAATACGATAGGCAATTATTTGGGTCAAAATAAATAGCCTGTTCATATTTGCCTGCAGCATTGCCTAAGTCTTTTGCATTTTTTGCTATAATAATATCTCCGTCAAAAAGATTAACTTTTGCGTTTTTATTATTTATTGCTTTTGCATCACGCAATTTTGATTCGGCTTTCTCAAACATTCCATTGTCAAGATAGGCACGACCGACCGCTATCACTACGTCTATATTTTTACTGTTTTTTCGTTGGATGTCAAACAAGGCGAGGTCTCCATTTTTTGTATCCTTTTTCAACATCAATTTTGCCAGCCCGATTTGATTTATCAAACTGTTTGGGTCTGCGGCAAGCCCTTTATTATAATACGATTCCGCTTTTTCCATATCGCCTTCTTTAAAAGCAATTTCTCCCAAAAAGAAATTTGCCTTTGTCGGATTTTTTGTCAGCCCTTCTTCGAGATATTTTTTTGCAAATGTATATTCTCCGATGTAATAATAATCCGCACCCATATCTACTTGTCCATAAACACCTATCACTGTGATAGTAAACAGAAATGAAACAACAATTTTTCTCATTTTACAATTATTATTTATTTTAATATTTAATTAT
>Ga0209628_10000896_pt1 | contig 18703 bp, 24 predicted proteins | sample TergutCu122P4_FD_187285 | JGI IMG/M metagenome (GOLD analysis project Ga0209628, IMG submission 187285) | Cubitermes ugandensis P4 segment gut microbial communities from Kakamega Forest, Kenya - Cu122 P4 (SPAdes) (version 2) | ecosystem: Host-associated > Arthropoda: Insects > Digestive system...
TAGAGGGTGCGCCTGCCCTTACCCGAAGCGATTGCAATATCGTTCATAGTAACGTTTTGTTTGCCTCTTTGAGCAAATAAACTTCGAGCCACATTTACAAGCAATGCTCGCGTTTTAGATGTTTTGGGAATTTCTAACATAATTTTTTTATGCAAAGGTACAAAAGTTAAGAATTAATTATGTGGTGTATTACAACGCAAATATTTCATTTATAACATTATAGCAACATATTTGTTTTTGTGTCGGGGAAAATAATTTTTGGTTTAAAAGTTGTCGCTTCTTTCTGTTCGAGCCATGTATAAGCCATAATTATCACCACGTCTCCGACATGAAAAAGGTGTGCTGCTGCACCGTTTAGGCAAACAGTACCCGAACTACGCTCACCGCGGATGGCATATGTCTCTATCCGTGAGCCTGTTGTAACATTCACAATTTGAACTTTTTCGTACTCAACAATTTCCGCTGCCTCCATTAAATTTTCATCAATAGTGATGCTACCGATATAATTCAAATTTGCATCTGTTACAGTTACACGGTGAATCTTTGATTTTAGTATATTTATTTGCATAATTTTTAGGTCGCAAAGTTACTATTTTTTTTAACTAAAAAAAAACGAATATCATTAAAAATATTCGTCTTTTTTTATTTAAGTAATAAAAATTAATTTACTACTTCCGCCAATTTTGCACCGGCTTTAAATTTTGCTACCTTTTTGGCAGCAATTTTAATTGCTTTGCCTGTTGCGGGGTTCACGCCATTGCGTGCTTCGCGTTTTGCTACAGAGAATGTACCAAAACCTACCAATGTTACACTTTCACCTTTTGCCAAAGATGCGGTTACAGCACCTTCGAATGCTTCGAGTGCTTTTTTGGAGTCCACTTTGCTCAAGCCGGATTTTTCGGCGATTGCGCTTACCAATTCGTTCTTATTCATACGAAATTGAAATTTAGAATTTGTAATTAAAAAAAATTAAAATTGAATTTGCAAATGTAATATGTTTTTTCAATATCTACAAATATTTTTACAACTTTTTTTACAAAAAACTAAAAAAAATTTTTTTTATCATATTTTTACTGAAAAAAAGCGATTTTTTGATTAATTTTGCGCAAAATTTCCCGATTATGATATCAAAAAACAATTTTTTTAGAAATATTCCGCCTGTAACGCTAAATTTATTGATAATAAATGTGCTGTTTTTTCTCGCATCTGACCTATTTTCTCCTAAATTTGGGGTAGATTTAACCAATTTTTTGGGGTTGCACTTCATAAAATCGTCATTTTTTTACCCGTTTCAGTTAATTTCGTATATGTTTATGCACGCAAATTTTGCGCATTTGTTCTTTAATATGTTTGGGTTGTTTATGTTTGGGCGAATACTTGAACATTTTTGGGGCGGCAAAAAATTTCTGCTTTTTTATTTTATCGCAGGTATTGGTGCCGGACTGATTCAGGAAGTTGTGTGGTATGTTCAATATCTTTCGATTATTCAAAATATTAGTTATGCCGATTTATTAATGGTAAAAAATGAGGGGTATGCTGTTTTGCAAAATAATCAAAATTATGTTGATAATTATCTCGGCAAACTGAATATTTTGCTGCATATTCCAACTGTTGGCGCATCGGGTGCGATTTTTGGAGTACTTTTTGCATTTGGTTTTATGTTCCCAAAAGAGAAATTGATGCTTATTTTCTTGCCGATACCAATTCCTGCACGAATTTTTGTGATAATTTACGCTCTTCTGGAACTTTTTGCAGGAGTGGCAAATTTCAGTTGGGACAATATTGCCCATTTTGCACATCTCGGCGGCGCACTCTTCGGCTTGATAATGATTTTCTGGTGGCGCAAAAAAGGAAAATTATTTAATCGACAGATTTAGTTTGTTTGTTGTTTTTTTGGTTGTTGGTTGTTGTTGATTTTTGTATATTTGGTTGTTGGATGTTGTTGATTTTTTAGTTATTAATAGTTATTCGCTACGCTGTTATAAATTGTTATTAATTGTTTTTTGCAGTTTTACAATTAATAACTATACATAACTATTCATAACTATACATAACTCTTAGTTTTTAGTTTTTAGTTTTTAATTTTTAGTTCTTAACTCAAAAAATATGTTAGATTTTATAAAAAGACCTTTCAAAAACGGCAATTCGCTGATGCAACTCATATATATTAATGTGTGTGTGTTTCTTTTTGTCCATATTTCGGCAATTATACTCAAACTATTTAATATTGAAGTTTTTGGTTATGTAGATAATTATCTGCAACTTCCGTCTAATTTGTCCGATTTTTCGCATAAATTTTGGACATTGATAACTTATATGTTTCTGCACCTGAAATTTTGGCACATATTTTTTAATATGCTGGTTCTGTTTTGGTTTGGACAGATTTTTTTACAAAATTTTTCAAAAAAGCAACTTATCGGACTCTATCTGCTCGGCGGAATAGCGGGCGGACTGTTTTATATTTTGTGTTACAACACTTTACCGTTTTTTGCAGATAAATCTACAATTCTTAGCGGTGCATCCGCATCGGTAACGGCAATAATTATCGCTGCTGCCTTTGCTTCGCCCAATATGCCTCTGCGGTTTCTGTTTATCGGTGAAATAAAGTTGAAATATATTGCTATCGGCTCTGTTTTGGTCAGTGTTTTTGGGGTTACAGGTGATAATGCAGGCGGCGAAATTGCACATCTCGGCGGTGCAATTATGGGGTGGCTTTGGTTTGTTTTACTCAAAAAAAATGTTGATATATCGCGTCCTTTTGACAAAATTATCACCTTTTTTGTAGATATTTTTGATTTGGATAGAAAAAAGCCAAAGAAAAATAAACCTAAGATGAAGTTTCATTATGTTAAATCGGATGCGGAATACAATCAGGAACGCGCCCGCAATAATGCCGAAATGGATAATATACTTGATAAAATTCGTCTCAACGGCTACGCAAGTTTAACCGAAAAAGAGAAAAAGCAGCTTTTTGAAATTTCAGAAAAGTTATAAGTTTTCCTTTTTAAAAAAATTATTTTTTTTAACATAATTTATTAAAAAAATTGTTGATAATTTGGTTTTTTATTTGTAACTTCGTGCCTTAAAATTTAATATGTTATTTTATAAAATGTCTTGTAAATAACTAACATATTATTGCGTTTGTTTTATGAAAATTATAAAATATTAACCTTAAAATATACTTTTTATGGAATTAGATTTATCAAAGTATGGCATCAACAGCAATATTCCTGTTGTACATAATCCATCTTATGAGGAACTTTTTCAAGCCGAAATTAATCCTGAAAATCAGGGGTTTGAAAAAGGGGTATTGACCAACACCGGTGCTGTGTCGGTTGATACAGGAAAATTTACAGGTCGCTCTCCCAAAGACCGCTACATTGTAAAAGATGACGTCTCCAACAAGCATATCTGGTGGGACGGCAATATTAACAAGCCCGTCTCTACTGAAATTTGGAACGATTGCAAAGCATTGACTATCAAACAACTAAACACAGCAAAAAAACTGTATGTTGTTGATACTTTCTGCGGAACCAACGAAGATACACGTATGAAAGTGCGCTTTATTATGGAGGTGGCGTGGCAGGCACATTTTGTAACAAATATGTTTATTCGCCCATCCCATTATGAGTTGACAAACTATGGCGAACCCGATTTTGTGGTGTTCAACGGCTCAAAAACCACAAACCCAAATTGGCAAAAACAGGGGTTAAACTCGGAGGTTTATGTGATGTTCAACCTGACTTCCAAAGAACAAATTATCGGCGGCACGTGGTACGGCGGCGAAATGAAAAAAGGTATGTTTGCAATGCAAAACTACTATTTGCCGTTGAGAGGTATTGCCTCTATGCACTGCTCGGCAAATGTAGGCAAAAATGGCGATGTGGCTATCTTTTTTGGGCTTTCCGGCACAGGAAAAACCACTTTGAGCGCAGACCCAAAACGTTATCTCATTGGCGATGACGAACACGGTTGGGACAACAACGGAATATTCAATTACGAAGGCGGATGTTATGCAAAAGTTATTGACCTCTGCGAAGAAAACGAGCCGGATATTTGGCGTTCCATTCGCCGAGATGCCTTGCTCGAAAATGTTACGGTGAAAGAAGACGGCACGCCGGATTTCTCAAAAGCGGCTTCAAAAACGGAAAATACCCGCGTCTCTTATCCAATTTACCACATCAGCAAAATTGTTCTTCCTTCAAGGGCAGGACACGCAAGCAAAATTATCTATCTTTCGGCTGACGCATTTGGGGTGCTGCCTCCCGTCTCTATTTTGGACGAAAAATCGGCGCAATATCACTTTCTTTGTGGTTATACCTCAAAGTTGGCAGGCACGGAGCGCGGAATTACCGAGCCGGTACCATCATTCTCTCCGGCATTCGGCGAAGCATTTCTGACACTGCACCCCACAATGTATGCAAAGGTTTTGGCAAAAAAAATGAAAGAACACAAAGCAAAAGCATATTTGGTAAATACCGGCTGGAACGGTACAGGCAAACGTATCTCAATAAAAGATACAAGAGCGATTATTGATGCTATTATTGACGGCTCAATAGAAAGGGCAGAGAGAGTAAAAATTCCTATATTGAATCTTATTGCTCCAAAACAACTGAACAACGTGAGCGAAGGCATTCTTGACCCGCGAAACACCTACGCAAACAAGGCAGAGTGGGAAGAGAAAGCAAAATCGCTCGCCGCAAAATATATCAAAAACTTTGAGCAATATCTGCCCGAAGGAAAGGACTTATTGGCAAGCGGACCTCAGTTGTAAGTTGATTTTTAGCGATTACACATCCCCCCCTGCCCACTCCAAAGGAGGAAAATAATTCAGCCCGCAATGACAGAATAAAAAAACTGCCGAGTTTGCCTCAGCAGTTTTCATTTTTTTCAAGCGATTGCGGGTCAAGCCCGCAATGACAGGTTTTTTTACCTCACTACCACTTTTGTTGTTGTGCCTGCGATGCGCACAAGCAGAATGCCTGACGGCACAGTGATGCGGGTCTCGCCATCCTGCGCGGTGAGGCGGGTGAGCGGCTGACCAAGAATATTATAAACCTCGATTGGGTCGCCTGCAAGTGCATTTACTACAAGAGTATTACCTTGTGTGTAGATTGTACGGACAATTTGCGGAGTGGTTGTGCCTGTACCAAAATCATTGGCTGCCTTACCTTCCAAAATTACTATTAATTCTTCTCCAGCATCAGTGGTAATTGTTAATTCTCCATAAAAAATACCTATTTCAGTAGAATAAAACTTTATAGTAGGATTTTTGAGATAATCAGCGCCTCTGAGCGGTGAACTTTGAGATCCATCGCAATCAGGACAACTGAATTTACCTCCAGCATTGTCTGTTAAAATAGCAGTAATGTCAGAAGATGCATTTATTGTGAAAACTTTTGAGGCAGTGGCGAGGTTAGGTTTGGTAGGATTAGTATAAAAATATACTGTTTCTTCGTTATTAACAAGAACATTATCTACCACAACAGAGATACAGCCATTTACATTATCTACTTCGTAAACCTCATTGCTATAGCCAGTTCCTGCTGCGCTTACGGCAAAAGCACGGAAATAATATACTCCGCAACCTAAATCTACATTTCCTTCAGCAATAAATTGCCCTATACCATTTACTAAATCTTCACCAGGTATTGGATCACAAGAATCGGTAGTTGGGTTTGGAGTTAAACCATATACAAAGCCATATTCCAGCACATCGCAATCGCTGCTTTCTATTGTTGCGGTAGCAGTAAAGACACCATTTACATACTCATACTCATCATCTGTAGTAATGGCAACGGTAGGTTTTGCAAAGTTAAATGTTGAAACAGCACCATAGCCGGTTCCAAAGTCATTTACCGCATAAGAACGAATATAATAGGTTGATTCGCTGCAAGATATATTAAGAATTGTTTCAAAATCATTTCCGCTAACTGTAAACGGACCTACAACACCGTTGCCGCCAATTTCCGGGTTGGTGTTTGTGGTGCTGTATATAAAACCGCGCTCGATAATATTGCAATCGCCGGTGCCTTTTGAAAGAATATCAGATGAAACAAGAACGCCGCTATTATCTGCAAGAATATCTGTTGCATCAAGTTCCGGTGCAGACGAGCAAGGTTCCGGACATACGGGATTTGAAAGGTAGTAAGTGGTTCTATTACCAGAAAGTTTATATAGATATACGGCAGTTTGACCCGCATCGGCGTAAAATCTGAAACGTTGTCCGCCTGAAGCAGCAGTAGCGGTATTAAAACGTAGTGCCGCAGCATTTCCCGCTGCTTTTAACCGAATATCAGCATTGGAATTAAAAACAACAGCAATAGGATTATCGATAGCAGTTAATTTGTCAAAAGAAATATCCATTCCATTTTTATTCTCTGTTCGATAAATGTATGGTCCTCCAGTGCTTCTTAAAACATATCCACCTGTTACCGCTTCTAATGTAAATTTATAATTATCACCCCAAGATTTTAATACTGTCGAGCCAGAAAGATTTGCACCCGGATTTACAAGATTACTTTGAGCATCAATATCAGAAATAGAGCGCGACCCATCAAAAAATATTGTATTTGAATATGCAATCAAATAATCGCCCGACCAATCTGTGAGAGATGCCGTTACACGCAAATAATCACCGGCTACGCCTTCTACTCTCTTATACACTGCCCATAAATCTACATCTGTATCTGTTGTGAAAGCAGTTTTATTTACGAGATTGGGCGTAGTTGTGGTTTCAGTTCCAACTGCACCGCCTTTTACCCAACCTGCAAAAGTATAATCCGGGTTGCAGGAAGTCGGCTCGAAAGAGGTTAAATCAAGCGGTGTGCCGCAAGTATATGATGGAGTTGCGATAACAGTACCGTTTCCGTCTTTTAATGTAACTGTACGCGCCGGTGTTGGTGTAAAGTTAAATGTAACTGTTACATCTTCTGTCGGTGCTGTAAATGTAAATACGTTACCCGCGCTACTTGCCAATGTTGTAGCAGTAGTTGGATTTATTGTGTATATACCTGCAATTTCGTAACAGGCGGCAGGCGTTACTGTAACATTGTTGCCATTTACCGTAAATGTACCTGCACCTGCGGGATTGGCAGCAGCGGTAATTTCAAAAGGAACTATATCTACATTTATATCATCAATACCTGCTGAATAAAAAGTTGAGGTATTACTCCATCTAATTGCAATATAAGTTGCTTCCGGTGGCACATTACCGTCTTTAAATCTATATACTGTATTAACAGGAGTTGTATTGGTAGTCCTTGGTAAAGATTTTAATTCAACAAAAGATGCTACATTATTTTGATTACCTGTTATATAACCGATACTCAATGTTCCATTTGATGCACTTTCTGTTGCATACCAAAAAGATATAGATAATCTTTTCAGCGGCATATCAAATTTTGGTAATACAGCATAAGTGTTATTTCCTCCATAGGTATTAGTACCTGCTGTAAATGTGAGAGCATTTGTACCGCTATGAGGGTAATTATATGAACCGCTACCTGTAATATGTGGTGTGTAATTTGCGACTCCGCTTTGAGCATAAGTAAACCAACAATTAGGAATAACGCCTGCTGTACTATAAGTAGTTCCTGTGTAACCTTCAAAACCTTCTGTAAAAGGATAATTAGTTATATCCTCACAAACAGTTGTAAAACTTCCCGATAAAACCGTGCTTGTGCCTGTTGGACCACATAAACCTGTTACCTTTACATTGTAGGTTGTACCCGAAGAAAGATTTGATAAATTTGCTGTAGTTGCAGTTTGATTGGTTGCAAATGTTGTCCAATTTGTTCCGTCTGTTGATTTTTGATATTCAACTTTGTAAGGCATACCCGCTGCACCGCCAGTCCAAGAAATTGTTGCGCTGCTTGTGGTAATTGCCGATGTAACAAGTACAGTCGGCGCAGGGCAAGTGATTGTGAGTGTATAATAATTAGTAGGTACAGCACTGCTTGCATTATAATTAGCAGTTGCATCGCAATTAGCAGTAATTGTTGCCACGCCAGAATTTAAGAAAGTGATAATACCTGCTACTTCATCAATGCTTACAATACCTGCAGGCGTTGCCGTATAAGTTACAGGTGCGTCAGTTTGTAAACTTCTTACTCTTTGCAATGCAGTAGTACCCTCTAAAAATGAAATACTTTTTGAGTCGCTTGCCTGATATGAGTTAAAAGGAGTTGCCTTATTGACAGTAAAAGTATAAGTTGCAGGTGCTGCAGGTGCGCAATATTGAGCGTCAGGCGTTAAAGTTGCCGTAATTACTGACGTACCTGCGCCTACATACGCTAAAATTGCACCTGTTGCTGGATTTATCGTTACAACATTTTCATTTCCACTTGAATATGTCACTGTTCCTGCGTTGCTTGGAGTTACTACTGCTGTGCGGTAGTTAGTTGTCGGCGCAGAGCCATACGTGCCTGATATTGTGCCACCAGATGTTAAGGTAATAGTTGTTGGAATGCAGTTTGTTGTTGCCGCAAGCGTTAATGGCAAAGATACTCCGCAATCGTTATAAGCCCACACATACAAAGTATAGGGTGTATTACCCAATAGTCCTGTTTGGTTGTATGATGTTCCCGTTGCAGTTGTTGCTGTAGAGTAATTGTTAGTTGTATTGTATTTATAGCCAGTAACAGGTTCAGTTCCTGCTCCTGCACTCCAGTTCCAAGTAATACTTGTGCCGTTGGTTGCCGGTACATTCGTACCCGCAACGGGAGTGGATGGAGCAGCAGTGCAAGTGGTTGTAAAATCACCTGTTAATGCTACGCTTTCTTCACCACTGCAAATACCTGTTATTTTTACGTTGTAAGTTGTATTTGCTGATAATCCGGACAGATTTGCCGTAGTTGCTGTTTGACTTGCTGCAAAAGTTGTAAAAGTTACATCTGTTGATTTTTTGTATTCTACTTTGTAAGCGTCTGCCGTGCCAGCCCAAGAGATTGTGGCACTGCTTGCAGTAACACTTGAAGAGGCAAAATTAGTGGGTTTTGGGCAAGAAGCGAAAATCTCTGTTACAATAACTTTAATGTTATCAATCCTAACGTTATTAGCAGTATTTTTATGAGTAAATCTCAAAGAAAGAGTAGTAGGACTACCTGTTATGCTATAAATACTAGACGTTAAAGTAGCACCAGCAGCAGAAAACGAACCTATATTCGTAGTAAACCCAGTTCCACCATCTAAATCAACGGTTATATTAAATCCATCACCGCCGCCTTCTGAACATGTAACTTGTATTTTGGCTGCATTATAAAGTGGGATACCACTTATTTGTAGATAACCAGATGTGTTTTTATTAAGCCAAACGTGATTATCCGTCATATTAGCACCGCTTGCTGCACTTAACATTGCATTACTGCTTGCAAATGTAATGTTTGATTTGTCTGATGCAACAAAAGTTGTTGTTCCTGATTTGTTATAACCAGTTGCGAAATTTGTTGCAGAAAAGGTTGTCCCTGCCGAGGCACCTGTGCCAAAAGTTTCTTGCAATAAGACATCATTTACGGCAACCGTTTGTCCCCAGGCCTTTCCCCCTATCATCATCAAGAGGGCGATTACTAAGAAAGAAAAAATCTTTCTGTTTTTAAAAAAAGAATAAAATTTCATAAGATAAAAAAAAATTTATAAGTTAGTTATTGTTTGTTGTTAATTTGGTTGTTGGTTGATGTTAATTTTTGTATATTTGGTTGTTGGTTGTTGTTGATTTTTTAGTTATTAATAGTTATGCGCTACGCTGTTATAAATTGTTATTCATTGTTTATTTGCAGTGTTACAATTCATAACTACAAATAACCTTTTTCTGTCTTTGTTCCTTGTTTGGTTGTTGTATATTTGGTTGTTGTATATAAAATGTCTAATTTATTTGATTTTATTTTTTACAAAGCCGTTAAAACTTAAATCCTCATCAATATTTTCCCAACGGATTCCTATATTATCGTGTATAAAATCTGCTCTTTGAGCAGGTGTAGCGTTACGCAAACGCGGGTAATCTGCAAACCTTTCTTTGTAGATTTCCCCCTTTTCCGTCTGTATATTAACAGAGGTGCTATCAACCCATATTTTTATTACATTAGGTTTCATTTTATTTGTCCAAAAAATCTTTCCCAATTTTCCTTAATAATGTCTTTGTTTTCTTCAATAACCATTTCTACCATTTTCAATTCGTGTGTTTTTAACCCGTTGTTTTCAAGCAACATAACTTTTGGCACAACTTGAAAAACAGCATATTCCTTTATTCTCCCTTTCCCTTTTATAGCGTGTATATGTATTGGCTCGTGGTCATTACTGAAAAACACAAAACGTATTCCGAAAAAATTAAAAACAGTTGGCATAATTTTGAAAGATTAAAACATATTTATAAGTTAGTTATTGTTTGTTGTATATTTGGTTGTTGGTTGTCGGTTATTTGGTTGTTGGTTGTCGGTTATTTGGTTGTTGGTTGTCGGTTATTTGGTTGTTGGTTGTTGTTTTTTTAGGTTAAGGGTTAAGGGTTAAGGGTTAAGGGTTAAGGGTTAAGGGTTAAGGGTTAAAAAAATCTAAAATTGTAAATAATAATTGTCTTTGTTCTTTGTTCTATGTTCTATGTTCAAAAAATGGGTTTTAGTTGTTGATTTTTGGTTGTTTGTTAATTTGTTAATTTGTTGCCTTTTTATAAAAATCGTAAAATGTTTTTGGATTTACAATATTTTTTTCTATCGGAAAATGTTTTGTGTTGCCTGTTATCAAAAAATCGGCTTGTTTTGTGTTAAATACTTCATAAAATTTTTTATCATCTTTATCTGCAAACTCCAACTCACAATGCAACGGTTTCACAAAAACAGATTCCATAACTATAAAACCCAAAATACTGTTTATTAATTCGGTAGCAAAACCAAATTTTGCTCTGTGTAATACATTGTTATATTCGGAAACCAACCTGCTGTCGCATACAATATTTATTTTTCTTTCAAAAACTAACCTTAAAATTTTTGCAGGCACTCCGTCAGCATTTAACAACGCAGAAACCAAAACATTTGTATCAATAACCACATTCATATCATTTGCCTTGCTTGATGTATTGCCGTGTTAATTTCTTCTAAACTTGTTTTATCTATTCCCGCTGATGCTGACTGTTTTTGCAACATCTGTAACGCTGCCATAGCATTATTTGCTATCACATCATCTCTTTTTGAAAAAACATTATACGATTTAACCGTATTGCTCTCTCTAATCACGGATATGTTTTTTATATCTTTTACCATTTTTATTAAGTTTTTGTTTATTTGATTGTTGTATATTTGGTTGTTGGTTGTTGGTTTTTTTAGGTTAAGGGTTAAGGGTTAAAGGTTAAAAAAATCAATTGTAAATAATAATTGTCTTTGTTCCTTGCTCTTTGTTCTTTGTTCTAAAAATGGTTGTTGTATATTTGGTTGTTGGTTGTCGTTGTTTTAGGTTAAGGGTTAAGGGTAAAGGGTTAAAAAAATCTAAAATCGTAAAAATAATTGTCTTTGTTCTTTGCTCCTTGTTCAAAAAAAAATTATGAAACAGTCATATAATTGCTGATTATTTTGTTAATAAAAATGTTGCCATTTTCGTCAATATTGTATATTATGTACCAAGTAGTATTTGCATTTCGCCTGTAAGTATGTACTTTTTCGCCATATTTCTTGTGTGTCTCATAAGTTGTATTAAAATGTACTGTTTTTTTATCAATTAAATAACACTCGTCAATAATATCGTCCATATAAGAGTGAATAAAGTTTTTTGAGAGTTCTATTTTTTCCCAATATAGCAACCCAATACGAATTTCTTTCAAGTCCTCTCTTGCAGTTTGTTTAAATAATACCATATTTTTCACAAAATTTTTCAGTATCTTCGTGTACTAATTTCCGAAATTCATCAATTGAAATATAATCTTTGTTTTGGTCATAATTTGCAGCTGAGTTTAATTTTTTTCTTGCATAATTTCTAATGTGCAATTTTGCACGATTTCTAAAATCTTCAACGGTCATATAACCTTTTGGCGCAGCCGAAGAAATAACCGAAACTTCTTTATTTTGCATGTGATTATTACCGATTTTAGCAAAATCTTCTCGCTTTTGTTCCTTTTCGTGTATGTTTTTCAAAACTTGCTCAATAATAAAAAACTGCTCTGCAAGAGATAAAGATTGAATATTATTTATAATTGTTTTTGTTGCCATATATTTTTTTGCATAAATAGTTTTCAGATAGTAGTTTTTGTTTTTGTTGTTATTTTGGTTGTTGTATATTTGGTTGTTGGTCGTTGTATATTTGGTTGTTGGTTGTTGTTTTTTTTTAGGTTAAGGGTTAAAGGTTAAAGAAATCAATCGTAAATCGTAAATTTAAAATCGTAAATTGTTTTTAGTTTTCTGCTGCCTTTATTTGTTTTTTTATATTTGCTGGGCATCTTCCCTGATATATAATATCAAGCACCGTAACAGTATCTTTTTTTACCACATATACTATAAAAAACTGTTAATCAAGATATTACGATAAGTTTTTGTAGCTGTTGATTCAATAAAACGACATTTGGGGTTTCTTCCATAAGCAAAAGTAAGTTTGTCGGTTTCATTCTCTACCTTTACAGTAAAAGTGTTTGTTACCAAAGCACCCCAATTTTGCAAACTATAGTCCAAAACATAAGCCAAATTTTCTCTAAATATTTCGGTAAAAAGCAATTTCTTTATCCCTGTGTCCGAAGGCGTTTTTCTTATAAATTGTTGTTTCGCCATTCTTTTAGCCAAGTTTTAAATTGTGAGTGCGTAATTACCGGCGATTTTTCCACCGCCAATAAATGCTGCCTTAACTCTGCTTCCGTAGGCATATAACCATCTGGGTTAATAAAATTTGTTATTTTTGGTAATGTTGCTGTTGCCATATTCTATTTTTTTGCAAAGTTACTAAATAGTTTTCAGATTATAGTTTTTGTTTTTATTGTTGATTTTTTTAGTTATTAATAGTTATTCGCTACGCTGTTATAAATTGTTATTCATTGTTTATTTGCAGTGTTACAACACATAACTATACATAACTATAATTTCAATCGTAAATAGTAAATAGTAAATAGTAATTGTCTTTGTTCTAAAATTTATTAAAAAAGATTAATTATATATGCTTTGTCTGTGTCCTACGGCTATAATATCCACTATCAATTTATCATCTATAATTTCATAAATAATACGATAATTACCAACTCTTATTCTATATGCCTCTACTGCTTTTAGTTTTTTGCACCCATCTGGGCGCGGATTGTCTGCTAAACTCATAATCGCCTGCTTTATACTTTCATAATATATCAAAGGTATTTTTTGCAGTTGCTTGAAAGCACTTTTTGTAAAGCAGACAGAATATCTCATAATTATGCCAATTTTCTATTAAGTTCAATCAAACGAAATGCCTCATTCATTTCAATACGTTCTCCGTTATCTTTAAGTTTTTCTTGTAAATAGGTCAAACTGTCTGCCATATCTTCCATATCTGCATTGTAGTTTTCTTGCAGCAAAACAACAAGTCGGTTGCCAGCACTATCTTTGATATATTGAGGTCTGATACTTCTTTTCTCTATTTTTCGAGTGAGTTTTTCCATATTATAAGAATTTTATTTTTTGTTTATTTGGTTGTTGGTTGTTGTTTTTTTAGGTTAAGGGTTAAGGGTTAAGGGTAAAGGGTTAAAAAAATCTAAAATCGTAAATAATAATTGTATTTGTTCTTTGTTTGGTTGTTGTATATTTGGTTGTTGGTTGTTGTTTAAAAGTTTAAAGTTTAAGGTTTAAAAAATCAATTGTAAATCTAAAATCGTAAATCTATTGTCTTTGCTCTTTGTTTGGTTGTTGTATATTTGGTTGTTGTTTATTTTGTTTAAAAGTTTAAGGTTTAAAAAATTGTAAATCATAAATAGTAATTTGTAATTTGTAAATCATTTTCAGTTTATTTATTTGTTTGCGACATCATATTGTCAGGGTGTTGCCTGCAATCCCATATTGTTGTTATAATCACTTGCTGTTTTTGTTCTTCTACTCTATAAATTATCTTAAAAATTTTGCGAACAACAAGCGAGCGATATTCATAATAAGCATTCTCTAAATACGCCTCTTTTGCTGCTATATAAGGGAATTTTTCAAGTTGCTTTACCGATTTGTATATATCTTTAAGTATATTTTTTGCTACCAACTCGCTTTTTTCAAAATAAAACAGAAAAATTCTGTCTAATGCGCTTTCTGCTTCGGGTAACCAAATTATAGCCATTTTTCGTATTTGTTAAAAATTTCTTCATTTGATTTTCCAAGTCCCATTTCATATTGTTTTTCCGCACTTTCAACCGAACTTTTTAATTGTTCAATTGTTTGTGGAACACCAAAAATATATTGCTCAAAAATTTCATTTGCTTCTTCTCTGTTAAATTTATACCCTACCGTATCTAACGCCACAGCACTAAAAGTCGGCTTTCTCTTTTTTACATATTCCAAAGGCGAAACGAGAATTTCCAATGTTTTACCTATATATTCCTGCGGAACAGAAAAGGTAAAATTCCTATTTTTTGGTGTGTATATTGTTCTGACCATATCGTTATATTAATTTTTTACAAAGTTACTAAATAGTTTTCAGATAGTAGTTTTCAGTGTTAATTAAGAAAGTTAAAATCTAATCAAATCTTTTTCGTTGCCTTTTTTATCAAAACTGCTTATGTGTATGTCTTCATCAATGCTTTCCCATCGTAAGCCGTCATACAGTTGATACCAATCGTTACGCTGCTCGGCTGTTGCATTCCAAAGTCGCGGAAACCGATTTAATGCCACGCTTTTCACTTTGTTTTTTGTAAATTCAGCGTACATTTTTTCGCTATCAAACCATATTTTTTTTATTTTTAGCATTATTTTGTTTTCATTTTATTAAGATGTTCGTTCCACCTTTCAATAATAAGCCCTTGATTTTCTTCTATCAAACTTTTTGCCAAACTCAACTCCTGTACTTTAAACCCTTTATTCTCAACAAGTTCAACATTTGGCACAACAACAAATTTTGCTTTTGCACGCCCTTTTTGAACGTGTATATGTATTGGTTTATGTTCTTCCGAATATATAAAAAAACGTAGTCCGAGAGCATTAAAGAAAGTTGGCATAATTTTGAAAGATTAAAAAATATTTATAAGTTAGTTATTGTTTGTTGTTTATTTGGTTGTTGGTTGTTGTTTTTTTTAGGTTAAGGGTTAAGGGTTAAAAAAATCTAAAATCGTAAATAATAATTGTCTTTGGTTTGAAAAAATGTTTATTTATAAATTAAATTAATTTTAAAGATTTTGGACTACGTCTATTATCAAATAAAGTCAAAATAACAACTGTATTTTTGTCAAAATCAACAGCATAAAATACTGATGTTTGCTGCGATATAACACATTTATGAATATTCCTGCCTACATCATAAAACTGAAACATATTAGGATGTTTAGCAATTAATTTAATATTATGTTCTAACAAATTTGTAAAATTATCAATCTCCCTTTTTGTCCAATTACTTTCAAGATAATCAAGAATATTATCAAGGTCATTCTCTGCTCTTGTTGTCCAAACAACATCACAAATAGTGTTCATAGCGTTTTTTTATTATATGATGTGGTTTTACATTCCCGTTTATATAATCGCTATAACCTTGTTCAACAGCGTCCCTTTCAGCTGACAAATTGCTTAACAAAGCAAAACATTTATCAAATGCTTTATCAACATCAATACCCAAAGTTGATTCTATTTCTTTTCTTTGGGTAAAATCTCTGTCAATTTCTTCAAATTCTGCCTGTTTTTGTTTGTTTTCTTGCCTTAATTTTAAAATTTGTTCAATAACAAAATCCTGCTCTTCAAGTGACAAACCCTGTATGAAATGCATAATTGTTGCTGCTAACATATAAATTTTTATTTTTTTGCAAAGTTACAATATTTTTTTCAATAAATAAAATTTATTTGTATTTTTGTGCTTTATAAACTACTAAAATGAGATAATGTGAAACTTTTAAAAGAGGAAATAAATCGTAGAATTGCACTTGATTTTAATAAAAATCTTGATGATATTTTATTGGAAATTAAGGAAATTTATCCCAATGTGAGCGAAAAAGAGATACAAAAATGGGAAAAATTGCGTGCATTGGAATTTTTAGTAATAGACGGACAAAAGCGATATTTTAGACGCTCTGCCCGTAACCTTTTCCGCATTGACAAAGAGGCAAAAAGAGATTACATTGAAAAATTTGGCGATGAAAAAGCAGGAAGAAATGAGTTTTTGAGAAAATATTTACAGAACAAAGAACAAAGAACAAAGAACAAAGACAATTTCACATTTACTTTTCGATTGAATGTTTTTGCCAATGCTGTTCCTGACGGCGAAATTATCCGTTGCTGGCTGCCGTTCCCGCGTCAAGACACAGATTATCAGCAAAATGTAAAATTAATTTCGGTAAATTCAGATAAATATCAAATAAGCGAAAACTCTGTTCATCAGACAATCTATTTTGAAAAAATTGCAAGAAAAGATGAAGAAACCATTTTTGAGGTGAAGTATTCGTTTGAGAACCAAGAACCAAGAACCAAGAACAAAGACGATAGAGGTCATTTCGACCAACGGGAGAAATCCCCTGCAAACAAAAACAGATTCCCTTCGGTCGAAATGACAAAAGAGGAAAAACCGCACATTGTTTTTACAGAAAAAATAAAAAAACTCTCTGCTCAAATTATTGGAAATGAGCAGGATAATTATAAAAAAGCAAAAAAAATATTCACTTGGATTTCGCAAAATATTGTTTGGGCGGCGGCGCGTGAATACTCCACAATAAAAAATATCCCTGAATATGTTTTGCAAAATCGGTACGGCGATTGCGGAGAGGTTACGCTGCTTTTTATCACCCTTTGCCGTTTAAACGGCATTCCTGCGCGCTGGTTGAGCGGTTTTATGCTGCACCCAAATTATGAAAATCTGCACGACTGGGCAGAAATTTTTATTGACGGCAAGGGCTGGATTCCCGTTGATGTGTCGTTTGGGGTGCAGCATTGGGCGAAAACAGATGATTTGCGCTATTTCTATTTCGGAAATATTGACGCTTTTCGGTTAATTATCAACAACGGTATTTCCGGAGAACTTTGTCCTGAAAAAATATTTTCACGCAGTGATACCGTTGATTTTCAACGCGGTGAAGTAGAGTGGAGCGGCGGAAATATCTATTTTGACAAATTTAATTACGATTTTTGGGTAGAATAAAATTTTTGATAGGTACATCCTTTTTTAGTACATAAGCACTAAAAGGTATTAAAATGGCAATTCGCCAAATCAAATTTAGCCAAATATTACCAAAATTTATCAATATCATCAACGCTCCAAGCCCGATTGTTACACCAAAATATAGCAACATTTTCTTTAATTGATATTTTATTTGATAGTATTTTTGTCCCAAAACATAACAAATTATCATTGTTGCAGCAAAACTGATTAGCGACCCCCAAACGCAAGCCCAATAACTCCATTTTGGAATAAAAATTACATCAAAAACAACCGAAATGATAAGTCCAATAAGCGATATCCACGTTCCCCACTGCGTTTTATCCGTCAATTTATACCAAAGCGAAAGATTGTAATAAACACCCTGAAAAAAGTAAGTTATCATCACAAACGGCACTATCGCAATACCGGCACGAAAATCTGGTCCCAAAAGATTTTTTAAAATATCCAAACTTGCCACAAGAAAGAGATAGATTATCATTGAGGTTATCACAAAATAGGTCATTGTCAATGAGTATGTTTGTTTGTTATCAACGGCATTTTTCTTTGCAAAAATAAACGGTTCGTAAGCAAATCGGAAGGCATAAGTAAACATCATCATCACCATTGCCACTTTGAAGCAGGCACCATAAACACCCAATTCGGCACGCCAAACCGCCTCTTCGGCAGGATGGTAAAGATAGGGAAAAATCAGGCGGTCAATGGTTTGGTTCATAATACCGGTAATACCGAGCAAAAGCAACGGTAAAGAATATACGAGCATCTTTTTCAATATTTTCATATCAAAACTCCATTTTGCAGCAAAAATTGTAGGAAAAAGCACTATTAAACCTACCAAAGTTGATAAAAAATTGGAAATAATGATATAACCGACTTTGTAATTTGGATTATAAAACCAAGCAATCAGGTCGGGGTTATGCTTATAAATTATCGGACAAACAATCAGGAAAAAAAGGTTGAAAACAATATTTGAAAAAATCAATACTAATTTAAAAATCATAAATTTTATTGGTCGCCTTTTGTAACGCAAATAGGCAAAAGGAATACTCGAAAAAGCATCAAGAGCAACGGTAACTGCCATCAACATTACCAACTCCGAATAGTCGGCAAGTTTTATCAAATGAGAAATTTGCGGATTAAAAAATGCAAATAAAATGACGAATATTAGCGAAGTAAAGCCAATGCTCGAAAGAGTTGTGGTATATACTTTGTTTGCCTCCTCTTCGGTAGTGTTGGAAGCAAAACGAAAATAACCCGTTTCCATTCCATAAGTTAAAATAATGATAATCAATGCAATCCACGCATATAACTGATTTACCACGCCATAATCCGCTTTTGTTACAGTGTAGGAATAGAGCGGCACAAGCAGCCAGTTGAAAAACTTTCCAAGTATGGTGCTGATGCCATAAATTGCGGTGTCTTTTGGAAGCGATTTTAT
>Ga0209628_10000897_pt1 | contig 18702 bp, 18 predicted proteins | sample TergutCu122P4_FD_187285 | JGI IMG/M metagenome (GOLD analysis project Ga0209628, IMG submission 187285) | Cubitermes ugandensis P4 segment gut microbial communities from Kakamega Forest, Kenya - Cu122 P4 (SPAdes) (version 2) | ecosystem: Host-associated > Arthropoda: Insects > Digestive system...
ACGGTCCGCAGCACTGCGCGGAATATTCTGCGTTGGGGTCGCGGGGAACGGTAAAGTGGTGTGGTTTTTCCTTGAGCCAGTCGTAGACGAAGAATTTTATTTTGGTGTCCGAAGGCGAGTTCCATGTACCGATCACGGAAATTCGATTGTTCCGGCAACCGAATCCCGGCCCATCACACCTTGGTCCCGTCTGGGCTGCTTCCTCGGCGAGCGGGTTGTGCTCCGGACAATTCAACGGATAGAGGTAACTGCCATCAGAGTCCCAGTCCGTTGCGATAAGATATCCATTGCCTGGCACAAGCGTTGCCGAGGATTCGTCCGGATTGGCAAGGTTCAAATCGGAAATCGCCCATTCGTAACAGGAAAACGACGTTGTGAAGTAGCACGTGATGTAGCTTGAAAATCCACCGTCGGAGTTATAGATCGGTACGGACTTGCAATTGAGCAATTCGTCAGCGATGCAATTGAAGTAGTTCCCGCATAGTCTGTTATACAACCAACCCGGAATCTGTTCCACGTTATCGTACTGAAACGCATCCGGTATTTCGTAGGTGCAGGTCCACGCTTCTATCGCAACGGTCCGTTGTGTGTGCTGGGTGGAATCGACGCCCGGCATACAGGGGTCCGTTTTGACGGGATCGTAAGAGCACACCATTTGGGTTTTTACGTTCAAGACGTCATGTGGTGCGTATCTCAAGACAGGGTACGGTTCCTCATAAGGGATTTGTGCGCCGCCTTGGGAGATGGAAGTTTTATTCAACACGTTGCCAGGCAACGCCTCACAAAAACTCAAACCGGACGACATATATCCCGCAGGATACTCCGCCACCATGCTGCCGTTGACAGTGATTGGCGTGATGTCAAGAAACCGGTCCTCAAGCGGGATTTCCCGCATTGTCGCTGTACCGGGGCGACACCATCGCTTCGGATCGTAGTAGACGAATTCCATATCGACGGTATATTTGCTACAAAAAAGGATTCGCAAGGCGTTGAATGGGCCTTCGCCGATGATCTCGGCGGGACATTCGACGACAAAAGGGTCGTTGTCGAACGGCGGCAGAAACAAACTGCTGATGGCCGTCATGTAAAATCCACGCCCGGCCTGCTTGTCCCACAAAAAATCGGCGGGATTCGGAGAGCAGGTGCAGGAAACATCGTCCCAACTGCTTCCGGCGGGAACGCTACAGCAGGTTTCCGGAAGCCAGTTCATGGCATTCTCATACACTTGCGGTGAAATACTTGACGGATAGGAATTCGTTCCAGACGTGGTATAGAAGTAAAACGGCTGATTCGTTTTTGCCGACACTCCGATAAATCCGTTTCTTAACGCAGTGCCCGCTTCCCGGAGAAACACGGTTCCGGTTTCAAGAATAATTCCGTACTTCTCCCATTGAATTCTTGAGGAATAATTCACACCCTCCACAACGTCGTCAAAAGTATAGAGCAAACATTTGAGTTCGTCCCAAGGCCGATCCGTGCAATACGGCGTCAAGTCTTTAACGCCGCCCGTTTGCCGGGACACCTCGGTTTTTATGCCTTTCAGATAAACATACTTGGCTTCCATGAATGTATCCTCACCGAGCGGGTCGCCATAGCTGTCGTCAAATCCGATGCCGCACACCTCAGCACAATCGAACAACAATTCCCCGTCTTTCCAGATGTCAAATCGGGCCTTGAGCATATCGCGGTCGTCGCACCAGGACGGACTCGGAACACACTGCTCCACATGAAACTGTTGCAATGGCCACGTGGCGCATCCGCCATACAACAAACCGTTACAGGGGACGTTGCGCCAGTCGTATTCTTTCAAGAAGTTGCCATCGTAAAACAGCGCATACTTTCTCGGCACCCAAAGACCGGTGAGTGAAAAGTACGAGTGCCGGGCCACCTGATCCGACAACACCAAGAGATGATAACAACAGGCGTGCCATGCCTCGTTGTAGGACGTACTTTGAGACCATGTTTTTTTTGCGCCGGTAATAATGTCGCCATCGGTTTCCAACGCCCACACTTCATTCATTTGAACGTCGTCGGCAATGGAATACCGGGCAAACATCCAATTGTTGTCGGCGCAACAGACCAGTTCTTCCTGCATCGTGTTTTCTTCTTCCTGCGTGGGGATCGGCGGCGTTCCCTTGTACGCAACGCCCGGAACGTTCAACAGCAATTTACCGCGATAGCCGATTACGCGATTCGCGCTGCTTTCACCGAAGTTCGCACCCCACCAGTCGCCGCAACATACAAAGGCACCATCGATTGGGACAACCGGAATATCCTCTTCCGTTTTACAGGAATCCACCGAGGTCAGTTCGTCCTGCCATAAAAACCCGTGCAAAACGTATCGGTTGCCGATCAAATCGTGAACGGTCCCCTCCCCCTCGAACCAGTATTCGTGTCGCAAAAAATACCAACTGGAAAATTGCGGACGGGTTTCTTCTTTGCCGTCCCATTTGTTTGTGTCCGTTTCCCATTTCTCCAAGTCCAAAACGCCGATCACGTCAAAATCAATGAGACCACCTTCGGCATTGTAAATCTCGAAGTCGGCAAGCTCCTTGGGAATGTCCCGGTCCGACGGCGGCATGGAATCATCGGTATCTTCCGATCTCCAGAAGCCGGGGATGTCCTCTGTCGTATCGACGTACTTGATGAATCGCCACCATTTTGCATCCCAAAGATTGTTTCGTACGACAAACCGGATCGTGTTGCCGTTCTCACAGCCGTCCATCCGGAACCCGCAGAACACCGGATCGGTTACGCCGCAGACGAAATAGTTGTCGATGCACCGCGTATCGTAGACCAACTGGTTGTCAGGTGGTGCCGTACTGTTCCATTCGTTACACCATTGGACTTCGTCCGGAGGCGGATCGGGGGCAGGCTTGCCGTTTCGGTCGAACGGTAAATCGAGACCGCCGTTTTCGCCCAGGCATAAATTGCATGAACCTTCCGGAACAACGTTGTCCTCTTTCATACAAGCCCATTCCCGCCACTTACTGTACAGATTTCGAGGTCCATGATGACCTGGAACGTATCCGCATCGGCAAAAATCCGGTTCCGGCGGATTGCATCTCTTGCATTCTTTTTTTGTCAAAAAATACGTACCGGGATTTTTCAGCTCCTCCTGCTCTTCCTCGCCGTGTGCGTTCTGGCGTTCCGAGCGGTTGAAAACGTTCCAATTCGTTGTGCAGTATCGTTCGTGATAGTTGTAAATAAACGGCGTCCCGCGACCGTCATACGGCCCCTTGTAGATCAATTGCCGCCGCCAAAAAATGACGCACTCAAAATAGTCCGTCTGGAACCCGATGTAATCTTTCCAATACGGTTTCCAGAGCGAATCTTTTTTCCGGCCAAGACAATTGCCTTCCGACATCGCAACAGCATACGGTTCCGACGGACGCCATGAGATGTAGTTTGTGGCGCGGTATTTGATTTCAAACTCATCCTCGCCGAACGGAAGGACCGCAATCACGCCGTCCGGATTGACCACCCAGAGGTCGCCGCTTTCGAGAAGGAAGTATTCCGGACGGCGAAGTCCGCAACAATGTTCGCAGTGCGAACCGGTGGAACCGGGCACCGCTTGCAAGACCGTTTCGTAGCCGTTCAATTGATAGCCAAGTTTGTCTGGCAGGTACTTTTTCAATCGATCCGGGACTTCGACAATCGGCGGAATGAATTCAACGGATTCAGACATCAGGATCGGGCGTTTTGGTTTTATCGTTCAATTCCGTACAGGTGATGGAGCAGGTGTTTGGGTCAAGGATCAATCGCCACGCGTCGGACCGGATCAATTTCATTTCCGGCTGGTTGCCTTTCGGTGAGCAACTGTCGTTTTCTGTTTTGTAAAAGCAGTCGGCTTGCCGCGACCGGATCGCACCGCCGACCCGAAGCGTCGGAACTTCAAACAGCATCGGAAATCGTTTACCGTTCGCATCTTCCCGAATGAACACGCCCCGGACGCGAGGGACGGTGCAATCGTTGCAAATCCCCTGCGTCTTGGCGTACTCCGGAATCGCGTGGTTTTTCAATTTCAAATAGACCGCCTCAAATTTCGGCGGATCGGGCGGCTTGGGCTTGTCGGACGCTTCCTCTTTGATTTCGTAAGAGACTGGTTCACCGGCCTTCGAATCGTTGTTTTCCCACTTCGGCGTAACGATTTTCAAAACGATTTTCGCCTGCCCCTCCACCTTGGTTGTGTAGGAATCCGGCGACTCCACCTCGTAATAGGTGAACTTCGCTTTCTTGTTCGTCGTTACGGTGATTGTTTCCGTAACTTCATCGTCGCCGGGCTCTTCGGGTTCGCCGGGTTCTTCTTCACCTTCACCATCATCGGGTTCTTCTTCACCTTCACCGCCGCCGCTCCCGCTGTGGTCCAACACGGCTTTGCACTTGACTTTATAGGTCGTGTTTGCCTTGAGGCCGGAAATCGTTGTCGAGAGACCGTTTCCGGTATAGGCGGCCGTCCATGCTGCGCTGCCTTCCCGATATTGGACCGTGTAATAAAGCGCGTCAATATCGTTCCAGTTTAACGAAACGCGATTCAATCCGGCGTTTGCCGTCAAGCCCAGCGTCGCCTTTAACGTAACCACGACGCAAGCGGCCCAGTCGCTTGTCTCTTGCAAGAACGGGTTTATCGCCCTGACACGAAAAAGATATTCCGTTTCCGGCTTCAAACCGACAACAAGCCCTTTCAACAGTCCGTCGCCGGTGAAATTCTGGACAGGCGAGACAAAGACAAATTCCCATTCGCCGCCGGGTTTTCGAATTTCAAACTCGAATAAATCCGCACCCGCCGGAACGTCCCAACTCAACGTCGCCGTTTTCGCTTCCGGTTCACCATAAAAAACGGTCGGCTTTGACAAGCTCATGTTTCTTCCTCCTCATCGTAATATCCATCGTCGTCGTCACCATCGTCGGGATCGTCGTCGAGATCATCGTCGTCGCCGCTGCCGTCGCCATCAACTTCAATGTCAACCGTCTTCTCGGTAAATTTCACTTCGTCACCCTCGATAAGCAGTTCGGCCCAGTCAAGATTCCGACAGAGAGCGTAATCGTAGTCGAGCTGTGCGTTTTCCGGATCGGTCGTCGTTTCCCAGAGCGGCTCGCCGCCGTGATGTTCGGAACTTCCCCATCCCTGTTGCCATGGGGCGGGTTTTGAAGGCAGGATATTGTCGTTATTGAATTTGGTGCCATCGGCGTAAATCCATTCAATCGACAGGCTGGTATCGTCGCCCTGCCGCAAAACAAGCATATCACTGGACGTTTTCGGAACGCGTTTTTTCAGATAGAGCTGCTTGCCGTCCTTGTCTTTCATCAACTCGCCGGGTTCCCTTGTGCAGTCTTTGTCGTCTTCGTCCTTGTATTTTTCGTCACCGTAATAAGTTGCCTTGATCGGCGAGTAGGTCTTGTCTGGCAGTTTGATGGAGCCGAGACACTCAAACACGTTATCGGCAGGCACAAGTTTTTTCGGCTTATCAGGCTCATCAGGCTTATCGCTCTTCCCGCCGGGTTCCACGTTCCGAAACAGCGGACGCCGACATGGTTCCTGTATGATACCGGTTTCGCCGGGTGTGGTGGATGTGCCGCCGCTAATAATTTCCCATCGACCACGAAACACAGCAAAAACACGGTCTCCGACAGCGTAATCTGGTTGCGATTCTGCACAAGGATCGCAAAGGGTTATTTCTTCTTCATTCCAGCTGGCGGTATCATATCCGTCTTTGGTAAGCCAAAGCCGCTTGGCTTTTGCAACCCACAATTTGCTTTCTTTGTCATCTGTGATTTTCCAGCCAGAAGTAATAAGAACTGGTGATATTCGTGTAATCGCCGATTCACGAACTGCGGACTGCGCATTGTCTGCCGTAGCGGACTCCTTTAACCGTCTTAGAAATTTGGCAGATTCATCTGAAAGTACGTAAGGCATCTTGCTTATTTTCCGATCAAATAGGGATTTGGCAAACACAATTCATTCAGGTTTGCCTCCTCAAATTGTACAAGACGAATATAGACATTCTTTTTTCCATCTTTCAACACTTTTCCTTTGCCATCCAGAGGAACCGGCTTATCAATTTCAACACCGCTGTCATCAAGAATCGGATGAAGTTTTTTCTTATCATCCAACGCGCGTGTTCCATTATCCAAAACTGCGATTTCATGTCCTGAAATTGGTTTTCCGTCTTTGTCGTAACCGTGAATTCCAGTATCAATTATAATATCATAAGTTACGTCCCACTTAAAATACTCTTGTTTTCCGGTCACTGCTAAACCGGGGTCAATTTTTTCAACAAGCACGGTTCCTTTCGGAAATCCCCAAAATGGCACTGAATTTGTTCTTCGTTCGTAATTATCGCATTTTGCGAGTGGATTGATGTATTCCTGTCGCGTGATTGTGAATCCTCGCAGGTATCTGTCCCGTTGGTACGGCGTGTCAAACGGCATCCCGGAACTATTGAGGACAGGGTTTCCTTTAACATCGCTTGAAAACACCGTCGGAATTTTTATCAAATTTCTTTTAAAATTGACGCCATCCGAAAATTCATTTTCACTTGGCGGCGGCTTATCTTCCGGTGACCCGATTCTGTCGTAAACGAGAGTGACCTTCCACCATTGCGTTAAACCCGATCCGGTTAATTTTTCGACAGTGTGTTTCGTAAGAATAAATCGCGTGTCTGAAATTTCGTGAAAATCGTAATATGATCCGAGCTGTGGAATAATATCGTAATAACCCAAAAGAACAGCAGGATGTATATTGCGATTATCGTCCTGAAAAACGATTTCCACTTCACAGGATGCTTCGACTGCTTCATCTTTGCGAGAAGCAGTGACTGGCTGTCTATTCACCAAATATTTTACAGTTTCTGCAATGTACATGCTTACGAGAGGAAATTAGAGAACTTTAAAAATGTCTGTCTTGTTCTTGTCGTCTCTAAACAGTTTCTTCCATTCCTTGTCACGTTCCTTTTGTTCCTTGCTGTAATTTTTCAATAATGAACCAATACTCTTAATTTCCGTCGCTATTTTCTCGTCTCCGGCTTTTCTGGAAATATTCCACGCTTCGACGGAACCGGCAACAGCGAAAGACGCCTTAGATTCTCCATTCTTCTTTTCGTCTTTGGTGTCGTTGACACCATACATTGCCTTGATCTTGTCGATTTCCTTTTGCTTGATCTTGTCAATTTCGTCGGCGGTAGCCGTGAGACGCTTTCCTTCCTCTTCAATCTGTTTGAGTCGCTCGTCAATCATGTTTTGCATCGGCTTGCGAAGCTCTGCAAGATCGGAAAAGGCTTTTGTCCAAGGCGTTTGTTGGAGCTTTTCAAGATTCTCTTCGAGTTTCTTTTTGAGACCGTCTTGCGCGGCATTGAACTCTTCCTGTGTGATAATTCCTTGCTGAAAACAGTCGGAAAATGCCGCGAGTCGGTCAGTCATTTCTTGTCGCAAATCGTTTTCATGGTCCATGATGGACTTTCCGGCGTCCAAAGCGTCCTTCAAAAAAGCAAGGTTTGGTCCTATAAACTTATCACGAAGTTGCTTGGCGGCATCCTCTTGAGCCTTGATAAGTTCTTGATTGCTGTAAATGAAATCTCCAGTCACGGCGTCTCGTAGTTCTCCGAGGTCAAGGATTCCTTCTTTTAGTTTTTCGAGCGCGTCCGGGTACGTAACGAGCGAGTCTCTAGCTGCTTTGAGTGCGGCCTCGGCGTCCCGGTTCGCTTCAAGAACGGCCCGGTTCTGCTCTTTGATAATATCTTGTTGCAAAATTTCTCTTGCCTTGATCGCGTTTCCTGTTTTATCGAGCCCCACTTTGATTGCGGCATCAATAACCGTAAGCTGTTCTTGCATTTTTTGAAGCGGCGTAATCTTGGCATTGACGATACCACGAAATATTTTTTCAAATTCCAATGGATCGGCGTCCGCAAATTTTTTATTGATTTCTTCGGCGATTCCTTTTTGAAAAGAAAACTTCGCCAACCACTTAATACGCTCTTGATCTTGCACAAACGCTTTATATTGTTTTATTCCATCAAGCATACGCTCGGTCTGTGAGCGAAGATCGCTATTATCTTTCATTCCAAGCAATCGCTTGGACGCATCGCTCAACTCACTGACTTTTCCGGCGGCGGCCTGCGCCGCGTCTCCGGTGTTGGTCATTGCCATAACAAGTCCACCGGCAAATATTGCGGCGGCGGAACCGGCGGCAAGGGCAGCGAAATTTCCGGTTGCACCGTTCAAAGACATTTGTGCGACGAATTGGGCAAGCGTCTTTCCCTTCAACAGGTCTTTTGCAGTTCCGAGTAGTTTTGCGGCGGACGCACCCGCGTTAAATGCGGTCACGCCGACAGAAACGGCGGTGGTCAATCGTGTCATCATTTCCGCCGAACTACCTGTTTTTCCACTCATTCGCATCAGGTTACTTGTCACCATCGCAATTGCGGATGCGGAGGAAGTCAGTTGTTTCCGCAAACTTCCCAAGGCGCGGTCTTGAGCGACCAACGCCATTTCATTGGCTCGCATCTGTGCGGCGTGTTCCGCTGAAAGTCGTATCACTTCTCCCTGGGCGTTCATCAAGTCGCCGAGTTCGTTTCGGTATACGCCAGCGGCTTTTTGCTGTGCCGAGAGTCCGTCAATGATTTGATCTTGCGAATTGCGGAGCTTGCCGTTTTGATCGACATACTCCTTCAAAGAAATCTGCACATCAGAAAGCCCGTCAACAAGCCGTCCGAGGCTGTCCTTTGCCTTGCCTTGCTCATCGACCCAGACGCCCATCTGGATTTGAGCAGCGTTCAACCCTTCAACAAGTTGTCCATTGGAATTGCGCAACTGTCCATTTGCGTCCTCAAGGACCCCCATCTGTTCCCGCAGTTCCTTCATCGAAAGGAGCAAGTCCTTAATCTTTGCGAAGGTCCGCTCCCCCATCCCAATTGAGCCGCTCTTTTTCGCCATATTCGCACCTCTTCAATTCTTCAAGTTCTTTAGGAGAAATCTCGCCGCCGAGTGCAGCAATCAGCGCAGCGGCTTTCTCGGGCTCGGAAAGTTGTTTTTCCCATTGGAATTTAAAACCATTACATTCCAGCCCGAACTCTTTAGCGTAAACATGACGCCAAAAATTGTAATCCCAATACGTCAAACGATCTTTGAGTCGTTTGATCGACGGCTCACAAAAAACAATTGCAAGGTGGCCAAGAAACGCGAGATCGCCCAATCCGATGGAGTCACCATTTCCTGACCACTCCCTTAGTTTTTTAACATCGCATTCGTGTCATCTTGCGTAATCGTATTCAGTTCCGCAAGGGCGTACCCGAAGGCGTAAGCAGTCGGCAGGATCGACTTGACCGGGACCGCGTTGAAATCAATGCCGTCCGGAAATCGCCGGCCCCCATTTGCGTCTTCGGCAAACCTCGACATGATCGCTATGGTTTGCCGGTCGAAATTGTTTTCGTCCCGACTTCGCACAATCGCGAAGTACTCTTCATACTCCGCGAACGTCAATTCTCTTGCGAAAATCAATTCCTCGTTTGCGCCGTTCTTAAAAATGATTTGTTTTTTCATGGTGTTAGTATGATATGATTTTATTGACGTTTGATTTTCCGAGTTTGGAACCTTCGCCGGTGATTTTGAATTTCATCGACGATGTTCCAGGCTGTCCTTTTGGCAATCCAACCTCGCCGAATCCGGAAACGTTCACCGGAAGCTCTCCGTAGGCAACAAGCCCTGATTTGTCTTTGGTCAAAAACCCAAACCACAGCATGGATTGTGGTGTATAAACAATACCTTGATCCGGCTTCATTAGCGGCGGAGCTGCGCCTTGATCCGGGTCAAAACTGAATTTTAGCGAAACATCGCCTCCAGTAACTTCGCCGGAGGCAAACATTTTCTCCACCTCCTCTGATGGAACCTCAATCTGATCTATCGAGAATTCACCAATGGTAAAGTCGCTGATTATCCGACCTTTGAGGTGATTGATTCCGTCAAGAGCGGAAGAATTTGGGGCAGTGAAAAATTGTAAAACACACCGTAATCCCGATGAAATCAGTACCGGTGTAGTTGTAACGTTTGTAGATGCGGAAACATGAGATTCTGACATGATAATTTATTGGTTAGAGTTGATCTTCAAATTGGTGAATAACTAAAACAGTTCGTATCGCAGCGAACATGGTTTGATAATTTGGGTCGTTTGGTGTTCCATTTTCTTTTCCAAGTCGCTCGACGCCGTGAATAGGTCCGGTATACGGCTGTGTCAATTCGTCAAACCGTTGAATGATAATTTCGGCGGCGGTACGACAAAGTCGCTTCGCCTTCTTGCTTTCATTGGAAACGACGGCAATTTGCAACGTGGATCGGTAGAAACCGTACTGGTCCGGCGATGCGAACGAATCTTCGTACTCCGCGTTTGTCTCCGCAATGAGCAACGACGTTCGAGTCACTCTCGAATCGGGGAACCGGTCTATGTAAATTTGATCCTCCGAAATCAGATCCGCGTCCCGGACGGCTTCGGCGGCAATGTCTACAATATCCATTTCAATTACTCCAGTTCTCTTCCAACATCATCAATTGCGTCTTGAATCGCCTGCTGAAGTCTTGGACGTAATCGGGTGACCACATCGTTCCAAAACGGATTTGCAGGCACTTGTTTCCCGCTTCGGTGTGTAAATCCGAACCGAACGAGGTGAATCGTTTTGCTGGGAATTTTCTTTCCTTTTGGAGTAATTTCTGTATAATCGCTACGCACTCCGGCAATAGCAAAAATATCAACTCCAAATTTTTTCGTCTTGATCCCGAACGATCTTTGCAAGGTCCCGGTATCGACAGGAGCGGCTGAACTCAAAGCGTCAGCCACCTCCGGCAACACCGATTCAATAGCCGCTTTCACACGGGCCGATGCGGTCTTTTCAATTTTCTTGATGGCCGCGAGCGTACTTTCAAAATCGGTGGGATCAATTTCAATCATCTTTCCATGTTTTCAGTTTCGCATGGACTTTTATAAGTAGTCCGTAACGTCCGTAGGGAATCCAACACGGCACACCGTCCAGAGCGGAAACATCGTAAGTTTCGTCACCAAGTTCGATTGTGTCGCCCGGCCTGGGTTCAGGGATATCGCTTTTGAGAATCACAAAAATTCGTGAATCTTGCGAAAGCGACATACCACCGAATCCGTACCGGGTCTGTCTCGCCCCGCGTGGTACAACGACAATATCGAACGAATCAAGGTTTTCCTTAGTCCGATACGACGCCTTCACGCCGTCGAGGGATTTCATTGTGGACCACTGCTGGAGTTCCGAACTTTTCATGTTAAACGACGTAATCAAGTTGAGCAGCTTTCGTTGTCGTTCCCGGCGTTCCTCCGGCCACCACCTTGAGCCGTGCAAACTGGCCGCATTGGTACGGAATTCGGAACGCAATCAGAAAATCTTTCGAACCGGACGCAGAGCCGTTTACCACTGCTCGCGAGTCGGAGATTTCCCGAATTTCCCCGGCAGTGGCGAAACTCTGCTCGTCAGAAAACTGAATCGAAAAAGTGTACGACGCTCCGTCAGGAAGTTCCGTTGCGGTGAGAGACGGAGCAGTAACGATCAATTCGTCCGTTTGAAGGTGTCGCCCGTCCCGCGTCTGCGGGGCCTCGTTGAGCTTGATCGGAGCGGAGTAATTCGTACCGCTCCCAAAAACATGCTGGACGCTCATCAGAGCATCAGCCATCGAATGGGTCATATTCATTTCTTGCATGATATTTTTTGGTAAATAGGAAATTGGAAATTAAACGGGCGATAAGCAATATTCACAAACGGAAAGGAAACGCTGTGGTGTCACATATTACTTACCACCCGGCGATTATTTTACGGTTACTTTCGATTCGTTATCAACGAGACCGTCGGTAACACAGACCGGTATCGTTCCGCCGTCGCAGTCTTTTGCGGATTGCGTCTGACCGGCTGAGATCAGGATTTCGTTGCTGGTTGCCTTGTCGATCATACTGGCGTGGCGAGACGCTCCGAGCATGATGGCTCCCTTGCGCGTCGTAAAGACAACGTTCGGGCGGTTCATCGGCCACATCGCAATCGCTGTTCCGATCATTTCGTCAGTGAACGCATCACGGTTTTTGTTCTTGATCTTATACGCCGTGGAAACGTCGATGTTCGCAATACGAAACACGGTAAACGCTCCTTGACACGCAAGACCGGGATACAACTGAAGGAACGTCGAAAGGACCGGGAAACGGCGGTCCGGATTTTTCGGGTCAACGACGTTGTCGATTTTTTCGTCCTGAAACGTCATCTTTCCATTGTTGCCCTGAATCCACGACACACCGAAATCACGATGGAAATAGACCAGATAGGCGGACGTCAATTCAGTTCCCTGTCCACCGGCGTCCATCATCATTGATTCATGGACGCAGTATTTAAGACCCTGAAAACCTTTGGCAATGTTGCTGTCTTTCGCAAGGTCCGGTTTGCCGTAGAAAAACTGCCGCTCAAACGTCCGCATCATTCGCTGTATAACGTTTTGCTTGGCAACCTCCCATGCTTTGACACCAGCTTCCCCGGGCTGTTCATAAAGAGCCAAATCCATATTGACGTAACTTCCGGCAACCTTGATACCCCATTCCCGATGTTCATAGGCGTCTTCAACAGTTTCAACGCCTTCGTTGAACTTTCGGAAAATGAGTGCGTCGTTTTGTTTGATCTTGACAAGGGCCATGTATTTGTCCCCTTCAATATCTTTCGTCGCGGTGGGGCAGGATACACCGCGTTCGTCGAACCCTTGAAACGCCGGAAGTGATGCCGGGATTTCATTGATGATCTCGCCCGGAAGGAATGCGCGTCCATCCGGTCGTTTAAATAAATTCACGTGAGCACTTGTTAGAAGCGATGGCATATCATTTATCTCCTTTGTGTGAGTAAAAATTGGTTAATGAAAGACTAATTTCCAGAAAGGATTTTTTCCCTTCGTTGCAACTCGGCTTCCATACTGTACACGGTTGGCACCGTCTTCGGTTTCTCAACCGAACTTTCGATTCCATCCGACGCTCGAGCGGCGGTAAGTTTTGCAGACAGATTAACGATCTGCTTTTCTAGCGAACCGACTTTTTTTGTCAATGCTGACAATTCGGCGGTTTTCTTTTTCTCTTCGTCGTCGCCAGGATTGGGTTCGTCCGAAAGCTGTGCGGCTTTCTCTTTTTCCGGGTCATCTTCCACCGTTTTCGTTTCGTCGGAAAGTGAGGCGGTATCCGTTGCCGGTGCGGTCAGTCCAAGCTTTGCGGCAATCGCGGCACCGTCAAGTAAAACCTGAAGGTCTTCTCCACTCTGAAAAAGTTCAAGTGCTTTCTCAGCACCGACCAAATCTGCGAGTTCCTTCAAGAGCGGTTCTTTCAGTGTTGGCGATTCCGGAGTGTCCGGCGTGGTATTATCGTCGGCCATATCAATGTTCTCCTTTATGATAGGATTGTTGGATGCGAGCAGGACGATCCCGGTCGCGCTTAAAAGTGTTACACTGGTTCCTTCGTCGGTCGGGTACGGTGTCACCGCAACTCCTTGGACGAGTGAATTTCTGAAAATATGAAGCGGTCCGTTTCGCTCCGCTCCATTGACGATTGCCGTCTCTCCGCTACGTAAAACCGTGTAGGGCCCAAGCTCAAGGCGAGGCGAACAACCGTAGTGAAATTTTTTGCTGGCAAGTTTTGCAATGAGCAGCCCTGCCGGATCATTATCTTTGACTTGTATAATCTCGCCGTCTGCAAACAGTCCTTCACCGGTGACGCGAAAATTTCTCGATGTTCCTACATAACTTTCGATATTCTCTTCCTGGTGGTTGTAGTCCAGTATGGCATTATCGCTAAACCGAATCGTTGAAAGGTCAACGATAAACGGTTTTCCGTCTATAACATCATCATGCCGGATCGGGTCGCCGGTCAAAACATGTAACAGTATCGGGTAGGTTTGCATATTATGAGCTTATGTTTGCTGGTGTCTGTTGGGCAAATATGTACGGAATCCCATTTGTTCCTTCAATCGCTTCTCGCATCTCACGGGCGTTTTCTCCGAAATCGTTTCCGAACCAAGCGGCGAATTTTTGTGGTGTCGTTGCACCGACCATCATGGCAGTATGCGCATCCTTAACCAGCCGGAACATCAGGAAGAACGGCATACCTCCGCTATTCCATCGAAGGTATTTTGACATGGATTCGGTTGTTTCTCCGTCGGGAAGTTCAACAAGCTCCTCGGCTACCCATTCGTTCAAAAGCCATTCGCTCAATTCATGCAACCATTCGAGCATGGGAATCTGATCGGTGGCACAGCTGTCGAAATACTGGTTATACTCACCTTCCGCACCGAAATACGTCGTCTTAGAACCGTCATAAAAGGTGTAAGGAATTTTCAATGCAAGTAATACCATGCGAATCATCGCTTCCCAGAACTGCTGGGTGTTTTGAGAAGGGTTCTTGCTTTCCAAAATTTCCAGTGAATCCGTTTCGTTCAAATTTACTACCTTGATGCCTTCAAAACTCTCGGAAACTTCACTCTGTAATTTCCGTTGTTTTTCTTCAAGGCTTGGAAAAATACTGTGCGGATTGACTTCCTGTTTCGAAACCAACGCGAGTTTTTGTGATAGCAATTCCTTGGCAGCGGCGTGTGTAAATGTTTTGTCGAGCGTTCGCAAGTGATTGATTGCCGGCAACAGAGGGCTTGTTCCGCGTCTCTGATTGACGCTGTTTCGGTATCCTACAAGCCACGTCCGATCCGCCCAAAGGTGTTGACCATCGACAAAGCCGCCGTCAGGGAGCCGGTTCGCAACGTGATACTGTAAAACTCTGCCATATTTGTCACATTTTACGCCGTGCGTCCACTGATCTGGCGGGTCTTTTTCGACAATCGCATTTCGGACACGATCTCCTTCAATAACTTGAATCTTTCCTCCCTTGACTTTTGCAATCATCACGTCTCCATCACAGACGCGGTGGCGTTCGATAATTTGCAATAATTCGTCAAACGAAAACTGCTCATAAAAATCGCAATGACTTTTCCTTTTCCAATTTGAAAATAACAACTCAAATTTCTCGTTAAAATCCGGGTATGGACTTTTACATTGAAACTTGTATGTCGCCATGTACTGGATATGCTTGTCTACCAGAAACGTGGCTAACACAAAATTCGTTTGAATCTCACGAATCTTGGAAATCGCCGATTCCCGGTCCCAGATCGTAAGTTCTTTGTCCGCCGGGCGTGTCGAGGTGATTGTTGGCGCAAGTCCGAAGTTTCCCTTGACACCCTCGTAAAATCCGAGTTTGACGATTCGGGGAATCCAGTTTTTAAGGTTGGACATTGTTTTAAACATTGTGCTTACATCCTCCCCATGTCAATTGTTTCGAGCGTCGAAAACTTACCACTCAAACGCCGTTCTTCCTCTTCATATTTTTCAAGCAACTTGTTGGCCTGTTCAACGTTGTACGCTGTGGAATCACCATCAACCGAGATGTTTGTAACGGTCGGATCGGCGTTTAACAACGCTGTCCGAAGTTTGATAATCATTTCCCGGACAAACTGTAATCGTGTCTGTTTTTTCATGCTTGCGGCCCCATCCCTTCAATCGACGCAGCGAACCGGCAACCAACGATACAATCGAAAAAATGATTGTCCGGCCTATGTGGTTTTTCAAAAAATTCGTAAATCTCACGCCCGTTCGCTTTTACGAGCGTTGCGGCCTCGGCGGCGCAGTGGTCGGCGAACATTCGATGTTCTTCCGGCTTGTTTCCCCAGAGCGAAATCGAACCTTTGTCACCGACATTGACCACAAAACCAGAGTGAACCTCTGTCTTTCCGTAATTCGTGTCAACTTCGAAAGTGTAAAACGACCTCTTGTTCATTTTCTTGTAAAGCCAGTGCCAGCCGATGGTAAGACCCGGCATACGTCGGAATTCGGAAATCGGCTTGTTGACTGCCCTAAACCCGCGCCCACGATATTCATGGACCAATCGCAACTCCGCCGGTGTTAGCATGCGCATCGCATCTTCGATCACGCTCCACTTGAACCCGGTGTCAACAAGGATTTTGTCAATACCGACGGACTCCCCGTTTTCGCGTTCGAATTCCCGGTCGATCAGATGCGACATCAATTCACGGGCACCTTGCCGCATTGCTTCATCGACTCCGACGCCGGGATAAAGACGCCGCAATGTTACATTTCCATCATCGTTTTTTCGGAAATAGCTGGAGGACTGTTTCGGGAACGTTCCGTAATCAATGATCCACCCAGTCAAGTGTTTATCCCACGCCGCCACGGCCCAGTAGTGAATGTCGCTATGAACGTCGATAAACGCAGTAAGTTTTTCCGCTGTGTTCGGAACAATACCTCGGGCGCGTCCGTTGACGCGGCTTCTGATTTGCATCGCAGAAACAACCAAATCGCCAACAGAATCTTGATACGGTTCGTTTTGATATTCCGCGAAAAACGTTTCAGGGTTTTCGAAGTAAAGATTCATTGCGTATTGCAACTCGGAGATTTCGCTCTTGCTGTCGAAAACACCTTTAAAATTTACCTCAGCACCTTCGTCCATCTCTTGACGATGTTCCCGATAAAACTCCGTTGCTTCCTCTTCATCCTCGTTCCAAAGATCACTATATTTGCCCCAAAGGTCCATTCGCTTCGGGAACGATTCAAGCAGTTTGTATCGAATGCCGTACCACTTCGGTTTTTTTGTACGATCTAGGAACGTGTCGGCAACGTCGCCAGGTTGAATCACCGTGCACGCCATCGCCATCGCAATACGTTGACCGGCCTTTGCAAGACCCTTAATCGCCCCTTCAATATCTCTGACGACTTTGGCGACCCGTTGCGGTGAACGCGCAATATTATCGTCTTGCGGATCATCCAAAAGTACAAGGTCAGGGCGCAACGTATCGCCTTCTGCTCCTTCGTACCTCGTACCACGTGGAATTGAGTTGATCGAACCGGTAACAATCCAACTTCCAGAGGATGGCGTCAAACGGTGCCCATCGGAAACAGTTGGAAGTCGGAGAGAATCCTGATTCCAGAGGATTCGTGTACGATGACCGCCGAGCGTTTGGCCGCGTGTCAGGTGTCCACTTTCCTCAATCATATTGATCGGATAGCATATTTCCGGGAAGTCGGCAAACAAATGCTGATTAAGCCCGTAGGCGGCCTTGAAAAATTCAATCCCCTTAATCGCCTCTTCTTGTTTTTTGGCAATAAAAACCACGCAATTGCGGTAGCCAAAATTCAAGGCCCAGTTTGCTGCGCCGAGCAAGGTTGTTGACTTCCCAATTCCCCGTGGAAGGGCACACGCAACACGTCCACCGACGCGAATGATTCGTTCAAGTTGAGTAATCAATTCCAAGTGCGGCTTACCGAACGGACGGTAAAATTTTTCCGGGAAATAAGTTTTCAGAAAAAATTCAAGGTCCGTTGCACTTCGCATAACCGCCTGTGGATTGCGACGGGCAGGAATCGGACCGATCTCGCGACCGAGTCGAGAAATTTTTCTGACCCGGTTACGAGAGGATTCTTTCTGCTTTTCGTAATCTTTTCGCGGCATTTTTTACAACTTCAGGGGAAATAAATAATTAAGGGAAGGGGTATGGCAGCAAGGGTAGGTAAACGGTCCTACCCTTCAAGTAGTACCTATCGAGGGGTATCACCTTACGTTAATCTCCAATACTGCGGGATGGATTTCTCCTTTGATGTCGGTTACTTCAAATCGGATTTGATAAGTTCCCGCTGTCTCGAAAATCGGCGGAACATTATCGGGTACGAACGAGAAATTCACTTTGAACTTTTTTTCTTTTATTTTTTCGTAAACCCAATCTGGCACAAAATCAAACGGCTTGATTGAAGTTAATGGAATTGCAACATTCTGAAAATTATCGACTGGATTCATTCCAAAACCTATCGACGATGATCCTGTTTGCCTTGCTCCAAGTTTAAACACGCTGTACGTCATTGATTGAACTTCGTCTCGAATCAAAGGAAGCGCATCGGTAAACTCTCCTGCTGTCGGGTCAAAAAAACCTTCCTTGATAACACCAAGGAAAATCGGCTTGCCACCTACAACTAATTCATTTGTCGCTTTAAAAAACATTAGCCACCTTTAACAATATTTGTCTCTTGAGGTGTCACAACAGAAATTCTTTCAAACCGAATGATTCTTATCGGACCAACTGCTTTCGTCTTAACAGCAATCGTCGCCCAGCCGCTGTCGCCGTCGGCGTTGCTTGCCTTGAGTCGAAACTCATATTCCGTTTCCGGCGTCAAGCCGGTGATGATCGCCTTCGTCTTCGCCCCGCTCCACCCGGCAACCCACGCCCCGCTCCCGGTTCGGTACTCCACGCTGTAACCGGTCGCGTTTGCAACGGCGTCCCAGCTCAAAATCACGCGGTCCGACCCCACCACCGGCGTCAAAAACACCGGCGTCTCCGGCGGATGCAAGTCCGGGAGCGTCGTTGCGGAGATCGTTGCGTAATTTGAATAAGCCATTTGTTAAACGTTGTCTGAGGAAACGCGAAAATCGTATCCGGTGATCGGACTCAAGCCGGAGATTACACAGCTTGTACCGCTACCGTCTTGGGCCGTCGTCCACGCTCCGGCACCGGTCTTGTACTCAAACTTGGTTTTGGTTGCCGTTCCCGACGGCGTGACGCTCACCGTGATCGACGTGGACGTGATGCTCGGTGTCGCAATGTTTCCCGGTGCGGTCGTCGGCGTTTT
>Ga0209628_10000898_pt1 | contig 18695 bp, 16 predicted proteins | sample TergutCu122P4_FD_187285 | JGI IMG/M metagenome (GOLD analysis project Ga0209628, IMG submission 187285) | Cubitermes ugandensis P4 segment gut microbial communities from Kakamega Forest, Kenya - Cu122 P4 (SPAdes) (version 2) | ecosystem: Host-associated > Arthropoda: Insects > Digestive system...
TGCATCTAAGAGCATATCAACAACGCCCTCAATATTTCGCTCAATGCGCTCATTATCAATGTTTTCAATGCCGAGTTTTTGGGCAATAGACGAGCGCACTTTTTCGGGGTCAAGAAATTCGCCCTCAATTTTTGAGGTATCAATTACGTCCAAAGTGAGCGCAACAAGTTTTGTCTGCTCAAGCATAGAAAAGCCCAAACTTTCCATTCGCCCCAACAATCTGCCTTGCAAATGTCTGATATTTCCCAAAATGGAAGAAATTTTTTCTTTATTCCACCGAAAATCAGTCCAATTTTCCCTTTGATGAATGTATTTTGTCATAATTTTTTCAATTTTGCGGTGTATTTTTCAATTTTGCACCGCAGATTTTGCGGTGCAAAGATACAAAAAAGTTTAAAATAAAAAGAAATTCTATTTTTTAAAACGGTATTACTCCTTTTTTTGAAATTTGGCTATTAATTCAACATCTTCGGTTAAGGTAAAGGTATATGGATTTTTTTTGGAAACGACAATGTCTTTGATTTCGGTAAAATTATACGGGTTATAACCGGAACGTGGCAAATTCTTCCTGATTGCCCAACTTAAAAATTTATAACCGCTGTTAGCAGTAGCCGTTAAGGTAACAATTTGCGAAGTATCGCTCTCTTTATAAATTGTTATACCGCCTTGAGAATCGTTATGCGTTACGCTTAATGAATAAATCGTCTGTCCGTTATCTTCAATAGTATATTTTTTCCAAGTAAAGTCGTTTTTGTAACGAGAAATAGCATTTGTTGGTACTCTTATTATACAATTTTCATTCATATTATTGTCAATAAGATGATGTCCAACAAGATTAGGACTAAAGATGATAATCGAAGTAAGACCTTCGCAGTAGGAGAAAGCATCTTCTTCTATACTTTTTACGCTGTTTGGAATAACAATTGAAGTAATGGCACTACAATAGTAAAAAGCAAATTTTCCTATATTTGTTACATTATTCGGAATAATATAGTCCCCTTTTTTTCCACCGGGAAAACAAATAATAGTTGTCTTATCTTTATTAAATAATACTCCATTATCAGAAGAATAATTTTGGTTTCCGCTTTCTACATTAATAGAAGTAAGATTGTTGCAAGAGGTAAAAACAGTTGTTCCAATACTTGTTACACTTGCGGGAATGGTAATTGAAGTAATACCCTTACAACCCCTGAAAGCATTATCTTTAATTCTTGTAACGCTGTTTGGAATATTGATAAAAGTTGCTCCGCTACACCAACCGAAAGCATTATCTCCAATATCTGTAATACCAAAAGGAATGTTAATCGAAGTAAGACCGCTGCAACCATGAAAAGTATTTGTGCCGATACTTTTAATTTTTTTGGGAATATCAATTGAAGTAATACCGCTACATCTCATAAAGGCAGCCCTTCCAATACTTGTAACGCTTTTTGGAATATCAATAGAGGTAAGTCCTTTACATTCGTAAAAAGCACTTTCTTCAATTTCTGTTACGCTACTGGGAATAATATATTTGCCTGTTTTTTCTCGAGGACATAGCATTAGAATAGTTTTATCTTTATTAAATAATACTCCGTCTTCTGAGGAATAGTTTTTATTTTCGCTTTCCACATTGATAGAAGTAAGCGATATACAAAATTCAAAAGCCCTTTCGCCAATATTTGTAACACTTTCGGGAATGTTAATTGAAGTAAGGTCGTAACACTGATAAAAAGCCGTATTCCCAATACTTTGCACGCTGTTTGGAATGGTAATTGATTTGAGTTCGTTGCAATAGGCAAACGAAGAATTTCCAATTCTTGTTACACTATAAGTTTTTCCTCCATATTTAACTGAGTTTGGTATAACAATGTCGCCGACATATTTAAAGCCGTGCGGACCCTGTATTATCGTAGCGGTTGTATCAAGAAATTCATAATAAATACCGCCCACGCTTGGCGCAACCAAAACCGATTTATGCCTGTCGTGATTTGAGTTTCTGTGGTTATTTTCGTGATTATGCTGCGCCTGCATATTTACCGACAGGCATAATACTGCTGCTATTATGATATAAATTGCTTGGTTTTTCATCTGTTGATTTGATGTCTTTTTTTTAAGAAGGTTTAATTTATATAGAAAAAATTACAAATATTCAAAAAAACTGAAAACTGAAAACCAAAAACTGAAAACTTTTTTGTACCTTTGCATTCCAAAAATTTAATGTAATTTTATTAACAAAATAATTAAAAATCAGTATTATGATTAAAGTAGGTATTAATGGTTTTGGACGTATCGGACGTATGGTTTTCCGCTCTATTGTCTATAATTTTTCCAAAGAGATTGAAGTTGTTGGCATAAACGACTTGCTCGACCCTGCATATTTGGCTTATATGCTAAAATATGATTCTGTTCATGGCGCATTCAAAGGCGAAGTGGCTGTTGAAGGTACAACATTGATTGTTAATGGTAAAAAAATTCGTTTGACGGCAGAAAAAAATCCTGCTGATTTGAAATGGAACGAAGTTGGCGCAGAGGTTATTGTAGAATCAACGGGACTTTTCCTTGATGATGCAACAGCGCGTATGCACATCACAGCGGGTGCGAAAAAAGTTATCCTTTCCGCTCCTTCAAAAGATGCTACCCCGATGTTTGTTTATGGCGTTAACAGCGATGTTTATGCAGGAGAGGAGATTATTTCAAATGCATCTTGCACTACAAACTGCCTTGCTCCGATAGCAAAGGTTTTGAACGATAAATTCGGCATTGTAAAAGGTCTTATGACCACAGTTCATGCTGCTACTGCAACACAAAAAACCGTTGATGGTCCCTCTTCAAAAGATTGGCGCGGCGGTCGTGGAATTTTGGAAAACATCATTCCTTCTTCTACCGGTGCAGCAAAAGCGGTTGGTAAAGTATTGCCCGCATTGAACGGCAAACTTACAGGTATGGCGTTCCGCATTCCTACCTCTGACGTTTCGGTGGTGGATTTAACCGTTGTGCTTGATAAACCTGCAACGCAGGAAGACATCAACGCAGCAATGAAAGCCGCTTCGGAAGGCGAACTCAAAGGTGTTCTCGGCTACACCGAAGATGCTGTTGTTTCAACAGATTTCCGCGGTTGTTCTTATGCCTCTGTTTATGATGCAAAAGCGGGTATTTCGCTTGACGCTAATTTTGCAAAAATTATTGCGTGGTACGATAACGAGTGGGGTTACTCCTGTAAACTTGTTGAAATGATTAAAGTAATGGTAAAATAAAGAGCCAAGAATCAAGACAGGTTGTTGCTACTTGCAGTTTTATGCTAATCATTATAAAAAAAAGAGCAGATTTTAAAATTTTAAAATCTGCTCTTTTTAGTATTTTATGTTTAAAATTACACTAACCTGTCTTGGCTCTTATCAGAACGGCAAATCGCTGTTTTCTTCCGGTGCTGCGATATAATCATCTGATTGTACAGAAGGAGTTATAGTCGTTTGCGGCGCATCATAATTTTGTTGTTGATAGCCGCCGTGGTCATTAACCGGTGGAGGAACTTGTTCGCCATAACCGCTATCTTGCGATGCGGGTTTTTTGTCCAAAAGTTCGAGATTTTCCGCTAAAATTTCTGTGATATAGCGTTTAATGCCTGTTTTGTCTTCGTATGAACGATTTGTAATTTTACCTTCGATAAAAACTTTGCTGCCTTTACGAACATATTTTTCTGCTATCTCTGCCAAACCTCGCCAAAGGACGATGTTGTGCCATTCGGTCTTTTCCGGAACAACCACGCCTGCACGGGTTGTAAAACCTCTATCTGTTGTTGCCAACGTGAAATTAGCCACACGAGTATCGTTGTTGATATAACGAACTTCGGGGTCTCTGCCCACATTTCCAATCAATAAAACTTTGTTTACTGCCATAGATTTATAATTTAGATGATTAACTTAAATTTATTTTAGATTTTTTTTAAACAATGAACAATGAGCAAAGAACAAAGACATTTTTGTTAAAAAAATCGTTATAATTTTTAGACAAACTTTTTTATTTTATTTGCTAACTTTAAACTCTACGCGGCGATTTTCTGCTCTGCCGTCCACTGAATTTTCATTACCGCGAATGCCTCTTCCTGTTGTTTTGATTTTAGCAGCATCAAGTCCTTTTTTAACCAAATACTCCTTAACAGAATTTGCACGTCTTTCAGATAATTTTTGATTGTATGCTGCACTGGCTACATTGTCGGTATAACCGAAAATTTCAAGTGTAGTCCAAGAATCATTATTCAAAACATTAAATATTTCGTCCAAAATTAATTTTGAATCAGATGTAAGTTTGTGTGAATCTGTTTGGAATCTTATATCTTGGAAAGAAGCCGTTGCGGTAGTTGCCAATCCTTTTTTCAGGTCATCAATTTGTCTTTGCAAATCTTTAATGGCATTGTCAAGTTCGCTATTTGTTGGTTTTGGTTTATTATTTTCCAATGATTTAACTCTATCTCCGAGGTCATCAGCCTTTTTATTAGCATCTTCTGCCATCTTTTTTGCTTCCGCCAATTCTGCCATAAGTTCAGCATTTTTGTCGGTAGGCAAATCATTACGTATATGTCCGTATGCCGTACCCGGTTTTTTGCTGCTTCCGCCAATTTTCCAACGGATACCTACAAGAAATGTGAGAGCATCAACAGAATGCCCCGATGCAGGAAGTCCGCCCATATCTTCTTTTGTATAGGAGCGGTATTGTGCTTCCATAAACAATTCCCACGCTTTACTTACATGAAATGCGGTTGTTAAACTTGCCATGCCCAAAAACGACAAATGGTTTTCATATTTATCATTGGTATATGGTGTTTTGATAAAATACAAAGCACCGCCCAATCCGCCGTTTACATACACATTGATTATTCTCCATCCGCCTTTACGGTGCGGAGCAACCAAATTGGTTAGATTTATTGAGCCATAAAGTACGGCATCAAGTGTATTACCATAATACACACCCGGCAGTGCAATAGTAGTTGGGTCGCCTTTAAGCGGAGCGGGTTTACTTAAACCTCTGTTAAAGTTCAACCAGCCAAGTTCTAAACCAACACCAAACCAACGATTTGCTGTATACTCTACATTTATCATTGGCACTGCCCAAGACGCTTGAAGCGCATAATTTTTCTGTTTGCCTTTCCACCACCAATTATCCGGTGCGATAGCATACGGCTCAACGCGATAGTAATCGAGTCCGCCCTTTAAAGCAATTGACCATTTTCCAATGCTTTTTTTCTCATTTACATTTTCTTGTGCAGTTAAAGCACCAACTGCCAAAATTCCAAATAGAAATAATGTTGTTACAAATTTTCTCATACGTTTTTTTATTTTTATTAATTAATATTACAAATATGTATAGATAACGGCGCAAAGATACATATTTTTTTTGTTATAAACAATATTTTTAATCTATTTTTTTTTATTTTGATATAAAAAATGAAATTTATGAATAAAATTTATTTTAAAATTTGATAAAAACAAACTAATAATCAAGGAAAATTCAACAATTTATGTGTCTGAAAACTTAAACGCCATTCCGGATTTTCTTTGATAAAATCAATGCAAAAATTAATGTTTTTTTTGTTTTTTTTACATAAAACATCATTTCCAAGCAAAATTGGACTTAAAAAATAGTTATCCGCTTGGGGTAAATCGTCAATTTTTGGCAAAATATTTTCATTTTCTTTGAGATATGGGAAACGAAATTCATTTACAAAATTAAAATTTTTCCGCAAAATTTCAACATCAACTTTTGGACTGCAAGCGATATAATCAATTTTTGACGGCACAGGGTTTGTGCCGTTGGTTTCGACACAATTATAATAATGTGTGAAGTGCTGCAAAATTTCGTTGTTTAACTGCAAAGTTGGCTCGCCGCCTGTCCAAATAATCATTTTTGCAGGGAATTTTTCAATTTCCTGCAAAATTTCTGCAACGCTCATCTCAACGCCGTTTTTCCAATCGGTGTCGCAAAATCGGCAATTTTTGTTGCAACCTGCAAGACGAACAAAGATTGCGGGTTTGCCTGTATTTGCCCCTTCGCCCTGTAACGAATAAAAAATTTCTGCTACTTTCATTTTTTTTGTTAATTTTGCATTTCAACTTCAATTTCTACATAAAACATTTTTTCTCTTAACTCGTTAGAAATAAACGGGTTATCAAGTAGTCGTGCTCTGTCTTTTTCTGTTGTGATAACAAGAGATTCGGACGGAAGAGTTGAAACCTTTTGCTCGATTCTTTTAATATTTTCTTCGGTGAAATTGTGATGGTCTGCAAATTTCATTTTATAGATGTTATTTGCAAATTTTTGCAAATAATCATACAAACCGTCTGCATTTACCACACCCGTAACAACCAAAAAATCTCTTTTAACATCAGTATTCATCGGTTCTTTGGTAAAAATATTTTTGGGAATGGAATATTTGAAAGAGGAAAAAGAGACAGCCCCTCCCCCAACCCCTCCCCAAAAGGGAGGGGAGAGTTCCCCCCCTTTGGGGGGGCAAGGGGGGGCTACTCGATTAATCTTTTCAATAAAATATTTTTTCTCCTGTTCCGACAAATTTTCCGGGCATTTTGTGATAATAATCTTGTCGGCACGTTTTATTGCAGAAATCGGTTCGCGCAAACGTCCGTAAGGCATAATTTTATCTTTAAAAATTGGACGATTATAGTTGATTAACAGAATGTTATCGCTTGGCGTAACGTACCTGTGCTGAAAAGCATCGTCAAGCAAAATTACTTCGGGCGGCGTGGGCAACGCAAGCAATTTTTCAATGCCGCACACACGTTTTTCATCTACCGCAACCAAAATTTCGGGGAACTTTTTATAAATTTGATATGGCTCGTCTCCTATTGTCTGCGCAGTGGCATTTTCGTCTGCGAGCACAAAACCCGATGTTTTGCGTTTGTAGCCGCGCGAAAGTACGGCAACACGCTTTTGAGGTAAAAATTTTCTTATAAAATACTCAATATGAGGCGTTTTCCCTGTTCCGCCAACGGTAATATTGCCGACAGAAATTATCGGAATATCAAACTTTTTTGATTTCAAAATTTGCCAGTCAAAAAGTTTATTGCGAAGAAAAACGATTATAGAGTAGAGCATTTTTAGATTTTAGATTTTAGATTTTAGATTTTAGATTGAAAAATAATCGTAAATCGTAAATCTAAAATCGTAAATTTATGTGGTTAATTCACGAAAAACGTCTTCAAGGTTGTCCTCTTTTTTTAATTCCGAAACTGCCTTGTCTGCAACGATTTTGCCTTTGTTAATTACAATAATTCGGCTGCAAATTGCCGAAACCTCCTGCAAAATGTGCGTTGAAAAAATTACAGTGTGATTTTTGCCGATGTTTGCTATCAACTCCCTGATTTCCAATATCTGATTGGGGTCTAAACCCGTTGTTGGCTCGTCAAGAATCAGCACTTTTGGGTTGTGAATAATCGCCTGCGCAATGCCAACGCGCTGCCTGTAGCCCTTCGACAACTGCCCTATTTTTTTGTGGCTTTCGGGCGATAAACCGGTGCGAATTATCACATCTTCCACCGCCTCTTTTTTGTTAGGAATGTTGTAAAATTCTGCTGCAAACGTCAGATACTCACGCACATACATATCCAAATACAGCGGGTTGCTTTCGGGCAGATAGCCGATATTGTGCCTGTAAAGGAAGTTGTTTTTTTCAACTTTTTGCCCGCAAACCTCCACGCTGCCGCTGTTTGCCGCAACATAGCCGATAATAATTTTCATCAGCGTAGATTTACCTGCGCCATTCGGACCAAGCAACCCTACAACCTCGCCCTCTGCCAAACTCAACGAAACATCGTCTAAGACGCACTTTTGGTCGTAAAATTTGGTAATATTTTCAATTTTTAAAGTCATAATTTTTTAGTTAGTAAGTTAAAAAGTTAGTAAGTTAGTAAGTTAGTAAGTTAGTAAGTTAGTAAGGGTATTGTTAATTTAGTATTGTTTTTTTGTCATTTTGTCATTCCTGCGAAAGCAGAAGTACTCTTGACCGCAGGGAAAAAATCGATTGAAATTTAAGCGATTGCGGGTCAAGCCCGCAATGACAATCTATACAAGTTTAACAATACCTTAGTAAGTTGTTGTTAAAATTTTAACTCGCTAACTTACTAACTTTTTAACTTAGTAACTTTTTTTGCAAAGTTACTAAAAAATCTAAAATCTAAAATCGTAAATCTAAAATAAATTTTGTATTTTTGCAGAATGTTGTCTGATATTGTAGATAAAATTTCCGAAAAGCGCGTGTTGGTTGCGCCGATGAATTGGGGTTTGGGACACGCAACACGCTGTGTTCCAATTATTAATGCACTTATAAAAAACGAAAAAGAGGTAATTATTGCAGCGGAGGGCTTTGCGCTTGAATTTCTCAAAAAAAAGTTTCCTGCTTTGCAAACGATTGAATTTAAAGGAATTAACATAAAATACAGTTCATCAAATTCGCAGGTTTGGGCAATGATTTGGCAAATGCCAAAAATTGTTTTTGCCATTTTAAAAGAACATTTTGAATTTAAAAAAATCATTCAAAAATATGATATTCAAGCGGTTATTTCAGATAACAGATTTGGACTTTGGAATAAAAAAATTAAGACAATTTATATCACGCATCAAATTTCGGTTATTGTCTCAAAGCGTTTTGAGTTTCTGAATAAAATTGCGTATCTTATTCATTGTCAGATAATTAAAAAATATTCTCAATGTTGGGTGCCGGATTTTGAAGGAGAAAACAACCTCTCAGGCGATTTGTCGCACAAATATCCGTTACCAAAAAATGCGGTTTTTATAGGAATTTTATCAAGATTTTGTGATTAAAGGGGACTTCTACCCCCCCGTCATTCTGAACTTGTTTCAGAATTTCCTGTTTTTCGGGGGATTGCGGGTCAAGCCCGCAATGACAATCTATACAAGTTTAACAATACCAGATTTTTTTTCTAACTTTGCATAAAAAATATTCAAAAATTTAATTAATAAAAAAAAATTACAAAATGAAAACTATTTTTACACCAAAAGCATTAACAATCAGTGCTTTAATTGTTTTTTCTATGTCGCTCTTTGCGCAAATGGAAGGCAAAAGAGTTATAATCTATGGCAGTTCTGCAGGCGAAAAAGAGATGCTTGTCAAACAGCAGGAGGTTATTTTGAAACAGGATTTGGAAACAGAGAACCTGTTGATTAACGTTTATCCGGAATTTAAGTATCAAAAGGTGCTTGGTTTTGGCGGTGCATTTACAGAAACATCAGCGTACAATTTTTCGCTGCTTTCTCCCGAATTACAGCAAAAACTTGCAACTCTCTATTTCGGCAAAGATGGCATTGGCTTGAACTTTTGCCGTACTCACATTCATTCTTGCGACTTTGCACTCGATGCATACACTTATGTTGATGAGGGCGACAAAGATTTGAAGACCTTTAACATAGATAGGGATAGAAAATACATTATTCCTATGATAAAAATTGCGCAAGCGGTTAATCCGGATTTGCTGCTTTTTGCTTCGCCTTGGAGTCCGCCTGCGTTTATGAAAGATAATAGAAGTATGTTTAAAGGCGGACGTTTGTTGAATGAATTTTATCCTGCTTGGGCAAAATATTTTTCACTTTATTTAAAAGAGTATAAAAAAGAGGGTATTAATTTTTTGGCTGTTTCTGTTCAAAACGAACCGAAAGCGGTGCAAACGTGGGAAAGTTGCATTTGGACAGGTAAAGAAGAGGGCGATTTTGCTGCAAATTTTCTTCGTCCTGCACTTGACAAAGCGGGTTTTAGCAAAACAAACATTATCGTTTGGGACCATAACAAAGAGCGTGTAATGGAGCGTGCAAGAGAATCAATGTCGGTTAAAGGGGCAGACAAAGCGATTTGGGGTATCGGTTTTCACTGGTATTCGGGTGACCACTTTGATAATCTAAGAATGGCGCACGAACTTTTTCCAAATAAACCGCTTATCTCTTCCGAATTTTGCATCGGTTCCGAGATAAAAAGAGAAAAATGGGGCGAAGTAGAGCAATATGCAAAGGAGATGATTGGCAATTTCAACAATTTTATGTCTGCAACTACCGAATGGAATTTGATTGTTGATTTAAAAACAGGCGGACCATATCACAACCGCAACAACGGCGGCGTAAAAGCACCGGTTTTTGTTGATTCGGAAAACAGGGAGTTTGTTTTGGGCAATCTATACTATACGGTTGGACATTTTAGTAAATTTATCAAACGCGATGCTGTTAGAATTGGCACAAGCACATATAATGATAATGTAAAAACAACAGCGTTTCAAAACCCTAACGGCGAGATTGTAATTGTGGTACTCAATACAACCGAACAGGATTTTATGCCGAAAATCCGTATAAATAACTGCACTGCTGAATTTAAAATGCCCGCAAAATCACTGCATACGTTAATTATTAATCCAAATTCTATTAAAACAAAAAAGGAAGCGGCAAGAAAAATTGAACAGGCAAAATAAAATTATGTCTAAAAATCCACTCAATAATTAAGGGGGACTTATAAAAATAGCCCCGTCATTTTGAACTTGTTTCAGAATCTCCGTATTTTCAGGGGATTGCGGGTCAAGCCCGCAATGACTAACTGAGTTATTAGAAGTCCCCTAAACAAAGCGTTTAATGTCTTCGCCGCTGATTTTGTCTTCGCAAAGAATGATAAGTTTTTCAACTACGTTGCGCAGTTCGCGAATATTACCGTTCCAAGTATGTGCCTGCAATTCTGAAATTGCGTCCGGCAAGAATATTTTTGTCGGCTCAATGTTTTGTTCCTGGCAAATTATCTTAGAAAAATAATCAACAAGCAGCGGAATGTCCTCTTTGTGTTCGTCAAGTTTTGGAACGTGCAAATTTATCACATTGAGGCGATAGAAGAGGTCTTCCCGGAAATTACCGAGTTCAATTTCTTTGCGTAAATCCTTATTGGTAGCGGTAATTACGCGCACATTAATTTTGATTGATTTGTTGCTGCCGACAGGCGAAATCACGTTTTCTTGCAAACAACGCAGTACCTTTGCCTGTGCTGCGAGCGACATATCTCCTACCTCATCAAGGAAAATTGTGCCGTTGTTTGCCTCCTCAAATTTTCCTGTGCGGTTTTTTATTGCCGATGTAAAACTGCCTTTTTCGTGTCCAAACAATTCACTTTCAATTAGTTCCGAAGGGATAGCGGCGCAATTTACCTCAACAAAAGGTTCATTTGCTCTATTGCTCATTTCATAAATTTGCCTTGCAACAATCTCTTTACCGGAGCCGTTTTCGCCTGTGATAAGCACCCTTGCCTCTGTCGGAGCAATTTTTTCTATCAAAGAGCGCAATTCTTGCATTTTTTGTGAATTACCAACCATTTGAGTTACAGCGGCGGGTTGAGTGGTTTTTATCGGTTGTGTTTTTACAATTTTTTGTTCTGCATTTTGCTGATTTAGCGCATTTTTTGTTACTGAAATAAGACGATTCAGGTCAATTGGTTTTTCAATAAAATCAAAAGCCCCTTTTTTAAGACATTCAACGGCTGTTTCTATAGTTCCGTGTCCGGAAATCATAACAACAGGCATTGTAAAACCCTCTTCTATTATCATTTCCAAACATTGAATGCCATTAATATTAGCCATTTTAATATCCAAAAACACCAAATCGTAACCATTCTCTTTGATTTGGCTTAAACCATTAGCAGCATTTTCGGCTACATCAACTTCGTAACTTTCAAATACCAAAATATCTTTCATTGTGTTACGAATAGAACGCTCATCATCTATAATTAAAATTTTTGACATAATCTTATTAGTAAAATTTTCTGCAAAAATACAAAAAAAATACGATTTTTTGAAATATGTTTCTAAAATAAAAAAAGTTTGTAAATTTGCAATCTATTTTTTTTAATTTTTAATTATTTTGTAATTTGCACAATGGAAAAAAAGCGGATAATTTTAGGAATTGACCCGGGAACAACCATTACAGGATATGGTATTTTGCAGGTTGTGGGCAATAAGGCAAATTTTGTTGCGTTAGGTGTTATCAACTTGAAAAGCATTAAAAATCATTATCTTACGTTGAAAAAAATTTTTGAAGAGATAACTTTTTTAATAGAAAAATATCTACCGGACGAACTTGCTATTGAAGCACCTTTTTTTGAAAAAAATGTGCAATCAATGTTGAAACTTGGTCGTGCTCAGGGCGTTGCAATAACCGCAGCCATCACACACGACATACCAATAGCCGAATATGCACCGTTAAAAATAAAAATGGCTTTGACAGGGCAGGGCAGGGCATCAAAAGAGCAGGTAGCCGCTATGTTGTGCAAAATTCTAAACATTCCCGCATCGGAATTACCAAAGGAACTTGACGCAACGGACGGTCTGGCAGCAGCATATTGCCACTATTTGCAGACAAACAACAGCGTAAATTCCGAAAAAAAGTATAAAAATTGGAAGGACTTTGCTAAAAAAAATGCAGAGAGAGTTAAAAGTTAAGAGTTAAGAATTGGTTGTTGGTTGATGTTTGTTGTTTGATGTTAAAATAAACAACAACCGACAAACAACAAACAACAAAGAAGAATTAACCCCTAACTCCTAACTCCTAACTCCTAACTCCTAACTCCTAATTCCTAACTATAAACTTCATTTTCTATCATTGCTCTATAAAACTTGTCCCAAGCGAAATTGTTTTTGGTTTCCAGCGGGTAGGTTTCGTTGAAAAAGTGTGGTTTTTTGTCAAAAATAATTAATGAATTATGGTTTTTCGGAATATTTTTCAGTGGTTTAAATTGCTTTGAAAACCGTGTTCCTGTGTGCAAATCAAACCAGTAGTCGGGGCAAGGGTTGCCGACACTGATAAGAATTTCGGCGGTCTTCAGTTTAGAAATATTTTGCGTAATATGTTCAATTTCGGAAAAATTATTTGCAGAAATTATTGCATAAACCTCAAGCAAATTGGCGCAATTAAGAGCATTTTTGCTTAAATCAAACACAGGTACGGCGCAAAGTTTATGCAAAGCCGTCAAAATTACCGCAAACTCAAAGCATCTTTCAAGTCCGCAAAGCAACACGCGGCTATCCTGTTTTATACCCATTCTTTGCATATAATATGCAGTTACATCGCTGTGATGATGTAAATCCGCATTCGATATTTCCAACATAAAATCATTGTCAATCAACATTTTAACAGCAACTTTATTCGGAAATTCAGCCGCACGTTTATCAACAATATCGTAACCAAAATTGAAGTTTTTTGACATTAAGTAGTGAGTATAAAGTATCAAGTAGTGAGTATCAAGATGTTGCTTGACACCAATTTTCTGCAAATATTATTTTCAGAAAGCATCTATAATTGCTTTAAAATCAGCCGCTTTCAGCGATGCGCCGCCGATAAGTCCGCCGTCAATATCCGGTTGAGCAAAAAGTTCTTGTGCATTGTTTGCGTTGCAACTTCCGCCGTAGAGAATAGATGTATTTTCGGCAACTTCTGCACCAAATTTTTCAGCAATCAAGGTGCGGATAAACGCCAACATCTCCTGTGCCTGCTCGGTGCTTGCGGTAATGCCCGTTCCAATTGCCCAAATCGGTTCGTAGGCGATAACGAGTTTTTGAAAATCCTCAATAGAAAGGTTAAAAATTGTTTCGTCAAGTTGCTTTTTTACAAACTCATTTTGAGTGTTTGCGTTGCGTATTTCGAGCGGTTCGCCGCAGCAATAAATCGGTGTTAAGCCGTTTGTAAAAGCCAAAGCAAGTTTTTTATTAAGCGTTTCGGAGTTTTCGCCGTAATATTCGCGGCGTTCCGAATGTCCGAGAATAACGTAATTTGCACCTGTTGATTTTACCATTGCTGCGCTTACTTCGCCTGTGTATGCGCCTGACTCTTTGTCGGCACAGTTTTGCGCTGCAACCTCAATTATGGTACCGCTAACTTCTTGACTAACAGATGACAAATGAATAAACGGCGTACCGATTACCACATTACAGTTCGGTGTTACGCCGTTGAGCAAATTTTTTAGTTCGGCAGCCAAAGCGATGCCCTCTTGCAGGTTTTTATTCATTTTCCAGTTACCTGCGACAATGTTTTTTCTCATTTAGTTTTTTTATTTTAAAATTTTCCGCAAAATTACAAAAAAATCTTCTTTTTTAAAAAAATATAATTAAATGCAGGATTATTTTTATTTTCATAATAAATTAGTAATTTTGCAGAAAAATTTTAAATAATCTCCGACAATCAAAAAAAAAGATTTTGGACACATAACTAATGATTAAAAAATGTCTTGATTCTTGGCTCTTGGTTCTTGGCTCTAATTAAAAAAAAATATGAAAGATAGATTGAAAAAACCTTTGAAAAGTTGGCTCAAATTTGCATTTTGGGGGCTGATTTTTGTTTTATTTATTGCCTGGGTGGGTAATTTTTGGTGGCTGTTGCTTTTGCCGCTGATTTTTGATGTCTTTATCACAAAATTTGTGCCTTACACTTGGTGGAAAGAGTCGAAAAATAAGACCGTCCGCTCAATAATGAGTTGGGTTGATGCAATTGTTTTTGCGCTTGTGGCGGTATATTTTATCAACCTCTACCTGTTTCAAATGTACCAAATTCCGACTTCATCGTTGGAAAAAAGTTTGCTGGTGGGCGATTTTCTTCTTGTGAGCAAGGCGAGTTATGGCGCACGAGTGCCGAATACGCCGCTGTCGTTGCCGCTTGTGCAAAACACGCTGCCGATTTTGAACTGCAAGTCGTATCTCGAAAAGCCGCAGTGGAAATACCGCCGTTTGAAGGGCTGGGACAAGATTGAGCGCGGCGATATTGTGGTGTTCAATTTTCCTGCGGGCGACACCGTGCCTCTGAAAGTGAATAACCCAGATTATTACACATTTTGTCATCAATATGGACGTGAAAATGTGTGGAATAATAAAAAAGAATTTGGCGACATTATTTGGCGACCTGTTGACAGGCGCGAAAATTATGTAAAACGTTGCGTTGCGGTAGCGGGCGATACTTTGCAAATTATTGATAATCAAATTTTTATTAACGGAAAAATAGAAAAAGATTTTGACGGCGTGCAATATAATTATTATGTGCAAACAGACGGCACGCTGTTGAATGATGTATTTTTTGAGAAACTGAAAATCAGCAAAGACGACAGGAAATTAGTGGGTTACAATTATGACCCTGTTGAAAACAAGCAATTGCCTGTCTATCATTTTCCGATGACAAAAGAGGTTAAAGCAAAAGTTGAAAAGTTGAATTATATCACAAAAGTCGTTATTGAAACAGCAGAACACAGCGGAAATGTCTTTCCGCTAAAAGCAAATTATGGTTGGAACAGAGATAATTTTGGGGAAATTGTTATTCCAAAACGCGGCGCAACGGTTGATTTAACAACAACAAATTTGCCAATTTATGAGCATATTATCAGAAATTATGAAGGAAATACGCTTGCGGTAAAAGATAGCAGCATTTACATAAATGGCGAAATATCAAGCAGTTACACGTTCCAAATGGACTACTATTTTATGATGGGCGACAATCGCCACAATTCGCTTGATTCACGTTTTTGGGGCTTTGTTCCCGAAGACCATATCGTTGGGCGACCTGTTTTTGTATGGCTCTCGCTTGATAAAGACAAGGGCTGGTTTAGCGGAAAAATTCGCTGGAACAGAATTGGAAAAGCCGCTGCAAGATAGAACATAGACAATAGACCGCTTCGCTGATAGAACAAAGACAAAAGACAGGTTTGTGAAAATATCATCAACCTGTCTTTTATCTTTTTTCTTTTATCTCATGTCTTTTTTCTTTTATCTCATGTCTTTTGTCTCGTGTCTTTTGTCTATAAAATCATTTCACAACCCAATTTTTATTATGAACTTTTGTGTTTTTGGGGTTATAGTTTAATGATTTTTCTGTTGGAATTAAAATGGTGTATTCAGTGCCATTTTTGTTTTGTAAAGTTGTATCACGCAGCCAAAGGTTTGCTGTTTTTAGTTGTAAATAATTGATATTGTGTTCGTTGGCAAAAGTAACCAAATCATCAATAGAGTTATTTACTTTAACTTTTTTGTATTCCATCGGCGGATATAACTGCTCTTTTGTAATCAAAAAACCGTATTTTTGCGGGTCTGAAAAGATAATTTTTGCAGCAAAAATTCTAAAAATATAGCGTGATGTCTCAGAAACGAGCCACAAATCCATAGCGGATTTTACCTTTTGTTTTTCCAACTCTTTTGAAATGCGCAACATTCCTGCGTTGTAGGAAGCCATAACCGAAGTCCAGTCGCCATAAATTTTGTAGGCATCTCTGATATATTTGCAAGCGGCAACGGTGGCTTTTTCAATGTTCAAACGCTCATCAACATTGCTATTCACAGTCAAACCATACTCTTTTGCAGTTGCTTCCATAAATTGCCACAAGCCCAATGCTCCGGCAGGCGAGCGATTGTCCGGGATAAGGTTGCTTTCAATTAAAGCAAGATATTTGAAATCATCGGGAATATTGTTTGCTTTTAAAATTGGCTCTATTTCGGGAAAAAATCGGTTTGCCCTTTTAATAACCAAGAGCGTTGCGGCGTGCGTATAGGTAAGATTAATTATCTCTCTGTCAAGACGTTCGCGCAAATCGGAGCGGGTTAAATCATAAACTACTCCTGCAAATTCCAAACATTCGGGCAATTCGGGCGAAATAATTATCAAAGGAAAATCATTTTCCGACCTTGATACAGGAGTGCTGTCGGAAGAGTTTTGTCCATAACAGGAATTAAAAATAAAACACAAGAGAAGAGTGGAAAAAGTTTTGATTTGTTGGTTCATTGTATTTGGTGTTGTTTGTTGTTTGTTGTTTGTTGTTTGTTGGTTGTTGTTTGATGTTTTTTGCAAACAAACAACAACCATCAAACAACAACCAAATCTTAATTTTTAATTATTTTTTTGGTTATTACCGATTTATTTGTAATAATTTTAACTAAATAGATGCCTTTTGGTAATGCGGAGACATCAATTGTTGTAGTGCCTTGTAGGGGCAAACCTATGTGTTTGTCCTGTTGATTTGGGCGAACACACAGGTTCGTCCCTACAACGCGCCCTGCCAAATCTAAAATTTCCACATTGTTAATTGCTAATTGTTCATTGTTAATTATTAAAATATCTTTCACAGGGTTTGGAAAAATATTTTCTTCCTGTGCAAATTCAATATCCGGAGTAGCAGTTCCCCCCGTAGTGCAGTTGTAACCTTTAATATTGTAAAAATATTCTCCCCATTGTGAATTTTGGTAATCTTCCACAGCATCGCACTGCACAAGTAAGGAAAGCGAGGCAGGCACATTATAAAATGCAAAATTTTCAAGTTCCGGAGGATTTATCGCCGTAATTTTTATTGTATCCAAATTTCTGCAATTATAAAACGCACCATCGCCAATGTAATTTACATCATCAGAGATATTTACAACAGACAATCCCGTAGAATTATAAAATGCCGCTGTTCCGATTTTTTTTAATGAATTATTAAAATTTATCTTTTTTAAATATAAATTGTATGAAAAAGAGTAATCGGCAATATTTTTTACAGCATTTGGAGTGGTAAATTCTATTCCGATTTTTTTTGGCGGATAAAACAGTAATGTATCTTGCGAATATGAGTAAAGAATGCCATCTTCAGACATAAATACAGGATTGTTTGTATCTACATTTATAGAGGTCAAGTCATAACAGCCCAAAAATGCGGTATTGCTTATTTTTGTAACAGAACTTGATATATTTACCTCTCCAAGCGATTTACAATTAAGAAATGCCTGCTCGCTAATTGTATTTACCATATTAGGAATAGTTACAGATGTTAAAGCACGACAATCCCTAAAAGTACCTCTGGAAATTTTTGTAATATTATTAGGGAGTACTATTTCAGGCAAATTGGTGCATCGTTCAAATGCCCTTGCTTCAATAAAATTTATTGTTGAAGGCAGCACACACTTTGTCATTTTTGTACAACCTAAAAAAGCAAGCGAATCAATAAAAGTAACGGAACTCGGTAGAACAACAGAGTCCAGAGTTGTACAGCCATTAAATGCTCCTGCATCAACAGAAGTTACATGATAGGTAATCATATTTGCCCCCGTCCCCTGCGTTACAAAAGGAGGAATAACAATATATGTTGAATAGGTATTGGCGTATTGCGTCATTGTTGTTCCGCGGTAGGTAACTGCCACAGTCGAAATTTCAGTAGAAGTAATGCGGTAATAAATGGTTTTATTGACACCGCTGAGGTTAGTTACTGCAGAAAAATCTTGCTGCGCAAAAACATTTGTACAAAAACACAAAATAAAACAAATAGAATAAAGTTTTTTCATAAAAATTTTTTTTTTAGATTCAACCTGCAAAGTTACAAAAAAATGTAGAATGAAGAATGTAGAATGAAAAATTATTTTAATGGGGACTTCTTACCCTATTTTTTTATTTACAATTTCCAGCACCTCTTTTTCCAAAATATCTGCCTGTTTTGCAATTTTTTCGGCTTCGGAAAGAAGTTTTTCGGCAATTTCACGGTCTTTTAAGTCCGCAGCATTGATTTTGACATTGAGATATGCACCCAAAACGGCTGTCCGCGCAGCCAATGCACCCACTCCCGCATCAGAAACAGAATTTGGATTGCCCTCCTGCGCCATAATTTTTACCAAATCAAAAACCTTAATCGCCGTTTTCATCGTCTGCAACGGTACTTCGGTAGCGTACAA
>Ga0209628_10000899_pt1 | contig 18687 bp, 11 predicted proteins | sample TergutCu122P4_FD_187285 | JGI IMG/M metagenome (GOLD analysis project Ga0209628, IMG submission 187285) | Cubitermes ugandensis P4 segment gut microbial communities from Kakamega Forest, Kenya - Cu122 P4 (SPAdes) (version 2) | ecosystem: Host-associated > Arthropoda: Insects > Digestive system...
ATGGCGGATTTTACGGCTCATGGCGGTTTTGGAAAAAAGGAATGGAAAAGGTAAATTGCCAATTTTACCTAATCCCCCCAATCGCGCAACCGGGGATTTACGCACCCTACGGCGCAAAAACAAGGCACGCCGGTTGAGGCACGGGAACGTTTTGACCCGTCGGCGACAACTTGCCGGTGTTCTGATCGACGGCAAGGACGCAAATATTTCCTGAATCTTGATTACAGGCGAGCAAAAAACGGGCGGTCGGATCAAGGCAGAAAAAGCGGGGCGTTTGACCACCGGAAGGAACGGTTTGGATCAATGTCAGTTTTCCCTGATCAACCGCAAAAACCGCTATGGAATCGTCGCCGCGGTTCGAGACGTACAGAAATCTGCCATTCGGATGCAGTTCAATCTCCGCTGGAAAATTATTCACCACAGAAGCGTCCACTGGAAGCGTCGAAATGCTTTGGATGGGTGCGAATCGGTCAAAGACGCTGACCGTCGAATCCAGTTCGTTGACGACGTAAATGAATCGTTGATCCTTTGAGACGGCAAGATGTCGCGGGCCGGCCCCTGGTGCCAATCGGAGGTCGGCACGCTCCCCGGACGGCGATAACCCGGCGGTGACAAGATCAAGGCGATAGTAAACAACCCGATCGATTCCGAGATCGACCACCGCAACTGTTGATCCGTCATAATAAACTCCGTGAACGTGTGGGGCCTGTTGTCGTGCGTGGTTTGGTCCCGAACCCGTGTGCGTAAGATGTGAAGCGGCCACTCCGATAGTGCCGTTGTCCAAAACGGGAAAAGAAACGACGCTTCCGGAACCGTAATTTGCGACAACCGCGACGTCCGTTTTACCATCCTCCGAAAGACACAGTGTCAGGTGGCACGGTCCCTGGCCGGGGATTTCCTGCTCACAGAGTGGCACCAGGTGTCCGTTCCGTTTGTCGTAGTGAAACGCTCGTAACATTCCCGTCGGAAATTTGCCGATAGCGTACAAATAGGGTTTTGTCGGATGAAGAGCAATAAACGTCGAATTGTCGCACTCAGCCGCAAGCGAGGGTTCTTCCAGGGTTCCCTGTTCCGCATTGAATCGGCTGGTGTAGATTCCACGACCACCGGAGTTGGTGTAGGTTCCGATAAAAAATCGTAACGAAGCGATTCCTCCGGCAAACGAACAATCAGGAGTGAACATGGCGTAAAAACACAAAGTGTCGATGGTGTCGGAAAGGGTGATAACAACCGTGTTCAAAACCCGAACATTTTCCGGCATATCCATTTGAGCCAATCGGATTCCATGTTCTCCATCATCCACGTTTCCGCAACCCTTTTTGTGAGAAAACCCATCGTCGGGAATGAATGTTGCTGCATCATGATCTGATACATACCGAGCCGGTTTTGCATGGCAAGTGCCCATTCGTTGATCATTTCTCCGCTTCCTTCGCCGACAATCGTTACGCCGAGAATTTTGCCCAGCCGCGGCGAAACGTGAGCCTTAACGTGGCCAACGGCAATCGACTCCGCAATGGCCGCTCCGTAGTCCTCGTATTTTGCCGTAACCGTGCGGTGTTTGATCTTCGATTCGTCGAGTTGCTTGCCCGTCAGACCGACACGCGAAATTTGCGGTTCCGTGAAGACCGTCCACGGCACGACGTACTTATCGTAGCGATATTTCATCGGCCAGGGAATCATGCAGTTCATCAGGGCGAGCATTCCCTGGTGCATCGCGGCATGAGAAAACTGGTGCAGCCCGTTACAGTCGCCGCAAGCGTAAACGCTTTTGTTTGTCGTCCGTAAATACTTGTCAACGGTGATTCCCTTTTTCGTACTGACAATCCCGGCGTTGGCGAGTTTCAGTGACTCAAAATCAAAACGACGGCCGAGAGCACAGAGAACGCGATCCGTTTCGATCTTGCCGCTCTTGTCCGTTTCGAGGGAGATGCCGGTTTCCGTTTTGGAAAAGCGAATCGGCGTACAGTTGCGATGAAGCCGAATTCCCTCTTTCACAAACTGCTCTTCGAGGATTTTGGTGGATTCGTTGTCTTCCCGCCACATCAAACCGGGGCCGCGAAACACAAGATCGACACTGCTGCCGAGCCGCGAAAACGCCTGGGCCATTTCGCAGGCAATCGCTCCGCTCCCGAGGACGACGAGCCGCTGCGGAACTTGTTCGAGTTGGAACATATTCTCGTTGGTGAGCGGTTCGATCTCGTTGATACCGGGAAAATCGGGAATCTCCGGTCGAGTGCCGACGCAGACGAAAAAACGTTTTGCCGTGATTTTGCGTCCGGCAACTTCAACGGTCTGCGGATCGACGAACGAGGCGGCTCCCTGTTGATAGATCATTTCAACTTTGGAGAACATGCCCATTGTTTTCTTATCGGAGATGTATTTCAGCGAGTCGGCGATTTTTCCGAACGGATGGAGCACCGCCGGTTTGGGCGTCGATTCAAGTTGCATTTCGGCGAGTTTATCGAACGCCGCTCTAGCCTTGCCCATTCGGAGCAGAGCCTTGCTCGGAATGCAACCGACGTTCATGCACTCACCGCCGACGGCATGTTTTTCAACGGCACAGACCTTGAGTCCCATTGCCGCTCCCATTAAGGAGACCGCCATTCCGGCGGGACCGAGACCTATCACGAGAATGTCGTAGTCGTATGTCATATAAGTCCTTATACAAGCGAATCCGTGAACGAGGTACAATAAAAAATCTGAAATCCTCCCTGATTTTCGGTACCGATTGCAAAGGATTTCAGACGCAGATCGTTTTATCAGAATTGCTCGCCCGTCGCAAGCAGGACGTTGATTTTTTTGTTTTTGACGCAAGAGGATTGCAAAGTCCCTGGGAACGCAGGCATCTTGCCTGCCCCTGGGTTCGCAGGCTTCCAGCCTGCCTCGCGCAGGCAAGATGCCTGCGTTCCCAGGGACTTTGCAGTTCTCTTGCCCAAAATGCCTCTTGACACAAAAATACGGTCCACGATAATGGGGGCAATTCTAATGTTCGCGAGGAGTGCTGCAAGGGTTATCCTCAGGCTCGCATCTTAACGGCACTCAACCATTTTTCTCTTCAGTTTTAAAGGATAACCCAATGCAAATGAAGTACAAAGTTGCCGATATGAGCCTCGCCGATTGGGGCCGTAAGGAAATTCAACTCGCCGAAAACGAAATGCCGGGTCTCATGGCCTTGCGAAAAAAATACGGTCGAACCAAGCCGCTCAAAGGGGCCCGAATCGCCGGATGTCTGCACATGACAATCCAAACGGCGGTCCTGATCGAAACGCTCACAAAACTCGGTGCCGCCGTAACGTGGAGCAGTTGCAATAAATTTTCGACCCAGGATCACGCTGCGGCGGCGATTGCGGCGACCGGCGTTCCGGTTTACGCCTGGAAAGGGGAAACCGACGCGGAGTTCGATTGGTGCATTGAGCAGACCGTCGTTTTCCCGGACGGTAAACCGCTCAACATGATCCTCGACGACGGCGGCGACTTGACACTGCTGATGCACAAGCCGAAATACGCCGAAATGATGAAAGGCGTCAAAGGGATTTCCGAAGAGACGACGACCGGCGTGCATCGGCTTTACCAGATGTTTGAGAAAAAGCAGCTCAAGGTTCCGGCGATCAATGTGAACGATTCCGTAACGAAAAGCAAGTTTGACAATCTTTACGGCTGCCGCGAATCGCTCGCCGACGGAATCAAGCGGGCAACCGACGTGATGATTGCCGGGAAAGTCGTCGTCGTCGCCGGTTACGGAGACGTCGGAAAAGGTTGCGCTCAATCCATGCGTTTTTACGGTGCCCGGGTCATCGTTACGGAAATCGACCCGATCTGCGCACTTCAGGCCGCAATGGAAGGATTCCAGGTGATGACGATGGACGAAGCGGCTCCTCTGGGGAATATTTTCGTAACGACAACCGGTTGTTGCGACATTATTTCGGCCAAACACATGGAAAAAATGCCCAATGACGCCATTGTCTGCAACATCGGGCATTTTGACGTGGAAATCGACGTCGCCGGTTTGGAAGCGTACAAGGGGATCAAAAAGGTCAACATCAAGCCGCTGGTCGACAAGTACACGTTCCCGGACGGACATTCGATCCTTCTGCTCGCCGAAGGGCGTTTGGTCAACCTCGGTTGTGCAACAGGGCATCCGTCGTTCGTGATGTCGAATTCGTTCACGAATCAGGTGCTTGCCCAAATCGCACTCTGGACGGAACCGGAAAAATACCCGATTGGCGTTCACCGGTTGCCGAAAAAGCTGGACGAGGAGGTTGCCCGGTTGCATCTGGAGCAGATCGGCGTCAAGCTGACGAAGCTGACGTCAAAACAGGCGAAGTACCTCGGCGTTCCCGTCGAAGGACCGTTCAAACCGGAGTATTATCGGTATTAGGAACCATTTTTTAAAAATTGCCCCGTCTCTCATTTCTCATTTTTTATGCGTTATCTCTCCGCCGGTGAAACTCACGGAAAAGGAATTCTCGCACTACTCGACGGGTTTCCCGCCGGGCTTGTAGTGGATTGTGTACAAATCGACGCCGAACTGAAACGGCGTCAGGGCGGTTACGGTCGCGGCGGACGGCAGCAGATCGAAAGTGACCGGGTCGAGTTTCTGACCGGGCTTTGGAAAGGTCGAACGACCGGCGCGCCGCTGTCACTTTGGATCGCCAACAAGGACCATAAAATCGACGAAATGCCGGAAATTGACGCCCCCAGGCCGGGACACGCTGACTTGAGTGGCGCGTTGAAATACGAGCAGCCGATCCGCCCGGTGCTGGAACGGGCCAGTGCAAGAGAAACCGCCGCCCGGGTCGCCGCCGGTGCATTGTGTAAACAATTGCTGAAAATGTTCGGCGTTACAATCGTCGGTTTCGTCCGAAGCATCGGCGAGTGCCGGTGGGATTACGATTCTCGTTTAACGCCGGACGAAATGGTGTCACGCCGCGACCGCAGCGTCGTATATTCCCTGTGCCCGGAGCGGGACAACGAAGCGAAACGCCTGATCGACCGGTTCCGGAAAGACGGCGACACGCTCGGTGGGGTCATCGAGGTTCACGCTTACGGCGTTCCCGTCGGACTCGGTTCGCACGCCCAGTGGGACCAAAAACTCGACGCCCGATTGGCCAGGGCGGTGATGAGCGTGCAGGCGATCAAGGCGGTGGAGTTCGGGGCGGGATTCGAATGCGCCGTCAAGCCGGGTTCAAAGGTTCACGATCCCATTTGCCACGATCCGCAAAAGAGGTTTTATCGTACACAAAATGAGGCCGGTGGAATCGAAGGGGGCATGAGCAACGGTGAACCGATCCTCCTCCGTGCGGCCATGAAACCGATTCCGACGCTGAAAAAACCGCTCGCCTCGGTAAATCTCCATACGTTGGCCCCCCAGGACGCCGCGTTTGAACGAAGCGACGTTTGCGCCGTCCCCGCCGCCTCCGTCGTTTTGGAGAACGCCGTCGCTATTGAACTTGCCGATGCGTTTTTGCAACGGTACGGGTGCGATTCCGTTCAATCCGTACGAAAATAGTCGCCGTACCGGGTACGGCGGCTCAACGTGTGTTTACTTCCAGCGTTTGGCGACTTCCCGTTTCATAAAAGCGAGTGCGTCGGTGGCCAATTGTTGTTCGTCTTTGTACATGCGACGCCAGATTTTCGTTGCGGCGGCAAGTTTCGGCAACGCCAGGCCGAATGCTTCGACGACCAGAAATCCGTTGTACCCGATCTCGTGAAGCGTGTCAAAATTTTGGTCCCAGCGGACGTTTCCGGTTCCCGGCGTGCTACGGTCGCATTCGGAAATGTGGACGTGCTTCAGGCAACCTTTGAGCGACCGAATCGCTTCCGGGATGTTTTTTTCCTCGAAGTGGGAATGGAATGTGTCGTACATCATGCCGCAGAACGGGTGGTTGACCGCCTTGATGAACTTGACGCCGTCGGCGGCGCAGTTGACGAAGTAGGCTTCGAACCGGTTCAGAGCTTCCATTCCGATTTGGACGTTGACTTTTTGGGCGTGCTCAGCAACTTCCTGCATTCCTTCGACGGCCCATTTGAATTCGTCTTCCGTCGGGCCTTTTCCGGTGAAAACGCCGAGAGACGACGCGGAATTCCCGGCCATAACCGTACACCCGGCGGCGGCGCAGCAGTCGAGAATCGCTTTGTTGGTGTCGATTCCCTGCCGTCGAATTTTCGGGTCTGCGCTAATCATGTTGTCGTCCGGACCGTAAGCACAGGTTCCGCTTCGAAGCAGTCCGAGTTCGTCCAGCTTTTTGCCCCATTTCGCCGCGTTCGGAACGTCTTTGTCGAACATCGGAAGCTCGACCACATCGTATCCGATTTCCTTAATCATGTCCAAAAGCGGAAATTTGTCATCCGAAAGCGTGTCGAGCCACAATAAGAGATTAATACCGAGTTTCATTTGTCTTACAAAGGTAAAAGGTGCGGAAAGGCAGTGGATTGAACGCAATCATCACCGCAAAACCGTCATTATACGGCTTTGACAAAAGAAATGCAAGCACGCATTAATCACTCAAAGTGTAAACGGATTGATTATGAAATCGGAAAAAGTGTTGAAAATTAAGGAAATAGGAAATTGGAAATAGGAGAGACTTTTTTTTACCCTACTTTCCTATTTCCGATTTCCTCTACTGTTTTGAGTCACCATTTGTTTACGGTTTGCTCCCAAAAAAACCGTCCGTGAAAACATCAAAACCGTTTGCCTCGAACATGGCAAAAAAGAACCGAATGTTCGCGTCAAATACGATGTCAAGCCGATCAACGAAGTAGTCGAAAGGCCAGAGATTGCGACTCTTTGTGCTCAAATCAGCTCTGGACAAGTGGATAAAGATGCTGGGCAAGCTACGATTTGGCACTTGAACAATGGGATGTCTTGGGAACAGCTTGCCGCAAAAACGAGAACACAACCGGGACAGCCGAAACAACCTTATTTTACGCCTCGGCAATTGATGGTTGCTCAAAATATCGTCGGAGAGGTTGTGCAATACTTCGAAGTCAACGAGAGTGACTTGATGTAACTTAAGGGCGCACATCTCCCGGCAAACATTCTGTCAAAAAGCAATCATTTCTCCCCGCTTACAATATGCCCATGAAAATGCAGGTCGCTAACAAATTCACCAAAAATAATGGCAGCCGGGAACGGAGCGCAGTGACCGGATTTCCCCGCGATTTGGTCCGGTCGCTTCACTCCGTTGCGCTCCCGGCTGCCATTCATACAAACTTGTTAGCGGCCTGCATGAAAATGCGCTTACGAAGGGTCCGCTTTACGTCTTTGCCGATTCGTGTACAATGGGCGGTCCGCCGGTACTTTTGTAGCGTAAACGGTCAGGAAGTTTGTGCTTCCATTGACCGCAAGGTCTCTATTCACCACCCCCTTACAAATCAATCTTTCTCATGGCTTGCACGATTTTTTACGAAAAAGACGCCGATCTTTCCCAACTCAAAGGCAAAACCATCGCAATTCTCGGCTACGGTTCGCAGGGACATGCCCATGCCCAAAACCTCCGTGACAGCGGTTGCGACGTGATTGTCGCCGAACTGCCTGGTACGGCCAACTACGACGCTGCCGTTAAGGACGGGTTCCAACCGCTTACGACCGAAGAAGCCGTCAAAAAAGGCGATTTGGTCGTTTTCACACTTCCCGACGAACTCCAGGGAAGAATTTTCCGCAGTCAGGTTCGGGACAATCTGAAAAAAGGAAGCATCATCGTTTGCACACACGGATTCAACATCCATTACGGTCAATTCGATCTTCCGCAAGGGGTTTGTGCGATTCTCATCGCTCCGAAAGGACCGGGACACCTGGTCCGTAGCGAATTCGTCAAAGGGGGCGGCGTTCCGTGCCTGATTGCACTCGGCGAAGGGGCCGGCGACAAGGAACGGGCCATCGGACTCGCATACGCCAAGGGGATCGGCGGAACCCGCGGCGGCGTGATTGAAACGACCTTTGCCGAAGAAACGGAAACCGACCTGTTCGGTGAGCAAGTTGTCCTTTGCGGCGGCGTGAGTGCTTTGGTTCAAAAAGCGTTCGAGGTTCTCGTCGAGGCCGGATACCAACCGGAAATGGCCTACTTTGAGTGTATGCACGAATTGAAGCTGATCGTCGACCTGTTCTACCAGGGCGGCATGAATTACATGCGATATTCCGTTTCGAACACGGCGGAATACGGCGATTACACTCGCGGACCGAGAATCATCACCGACGAAACGAAGGTGGAAATGAAAAAGATTCTCGCAGAAATCCAGTCCGGCGAGTTCGCAAGGGAATGGTTGCTCGAAAATACGGTCAATGCACCGAAATTCAAGCGGACCCGTGCCCTGCATCGTACTCATCAGATCGAGGAAGTCGGTAAACGACTCCGCAAACTCATGGCTTGGATCGACGCGAAAGAAGTGTAGTTTTATACTCAAAGTGTAAACGAAATGGTATTGAAACCGGAGAAAGTGTTGAAATTTAAGGGCATCGGGAATCGGGAATCGGAAATCGGGAATCGGAAATTGGAGGAAGTTTTCCACTCATCACTTATCACTTATCACTTATCACTTATCACCGATGCCCGATGCCCGATGCCCTTGACTGTTTTGAGTTACCATTTGTTTACGGTTTGAGTTTTATACAAATTGAATTTTATAAGGGACAACTTATGAACCGCAGAAATTTTATGTTGACCGCCGGTGCTGCCGGACTTGCCGTATCCACTACAACTCCCACCTTTGCTCAAATGTTACAACCGAAACAATCTCAAAGACAAAACAGTCGGAAAAAGTGCATCGAACTTCGCGTTTACACTGTCGCCGACTTGGAAAAAAAGGAAAAATTGATCCGGGTTTTCGACGAAGCGTTAATCCCGGCCCTGAATCGGCAGGGGATCAAGCCGGTCGGCGTCTTCTGGACAAACAAGGACATCAACGAAGGCAAAGACGAATTCGATCTGAGCGTTTTCGTGCTGTATGCCCATGATTCGATGGAATCCGCCCTTCAAACGAACGCAAAATTGCTTGCCGACAAAACGCTCCGGGAAGCCTCCGCCGCGATTTTCGAAGCCTCGATGGCCGAGCCGCGTTTCACGACGCTCAAAAGCACGCTGATGACCGGGTTCAACCTCTGTCCGGGAATTGAAGTGCCGACGCTTGCCAAAGACCGCGTTCTCCAGTTACGGTACTACAAGAGTTACAATTTCGAGCGCAACGCTGCAAAGATTCACATGTTCGACGAAGGAGGCGAGCTTGCGCTCTTCCGGAAAGTCGGGATGCACCCGGTCTTTTTCGGCGATACCGTTTTCGGTGACATGATGCCGAACCTGACGTACATGCTCGGATTTGAAAACGAAGATGCCCGCAAATTGGCTTGGAAAACATTCGTCGAATCGCCGGAATGGGCCGACATCAAAGGGCGTCCGATGTACAAAGACACTGCGAACACGATTGTCAATATCATGCTCAAACCATCGCCGGGATCGCAGATTTAGGAACCGCTTACGAATAACAAGGCCGCCGGGAACCAGGCCGTCGACAAGTCGACAAGTTTGTATAAACGGAGCCGCAATCGTGAGGCGGAAACGTGAGCAGCCGGTTTTCTGCGCCAACCCTCGAATTTGAAATGAATTCCCGAGATACCATTTTACAATCCGTTCGTGAATCTCTTGTCGACTTGAAACCACGACCGGGGATTCCGCCGGAACCGGACGTTTGGACGGTCCAGGGAAAATCGCCCGATGAACTCCGGGAAACGTTTCACGCCTCGTTGGAATCGGTGCTGGGTGAGTTTGTGCCCTGCTCCAACTTTGACGACGCTCACCAAAAAATTGCAAGTCTGCTCAGCGAAGTCGCCGCAAAAAAGATCGGTGTGCTGGATCGTCCGCTGAGTCGGCAAATCGCGGAGTCTTTACCCGATACGCTGGAAAAGAATTTTTCGCCGGATTCGCCGGACGAAGTTCGTTCCGAAACCCTCGCCGGTTGGGACGCCGCAATCGTCTCGCCGGAGTTTCTCCTCGCCGACACAGGGAGTTGCCTGTTTTTCGCCCCGACCGCGTTTGACCGGTTGTTGTGCTATATCACTCCGCTGTGTCTGGTCGTCGCTTCGAAAAGCATGTTGCGGGAACATTTACCGCATGTTTGGACCGAACTCAAGGAGCGTTTTGGAAGTGAAACGACGATTCAACGGCAAACCGAAGCGCAAACGACCGGGGAATTTCTGATAATGACCGGTCCAAGCCGAACGGCGGACATTGAAAAGGTCCTCATTCTCGGCGTCCACGGTCCACGCCGGGTCGTTGTGTTTCTCTTGGAAGAGTAATCGCCCAGCTTCGGGGACACCGTCCCCGGTTCTCATTTCTCATTTCTCATTTCTCATTTCGTTATGTCCGGTGCAGAATTTTTAACGAACGAAAACAAGGGGCTTATGGAACCGCACGGGCCGGAGTCTTTGGCCATCACGTCGGAGCGGTCCGCCGCAAGTAATCTTGACGTCTGCTGGTCGCTGGACCATTGGTCCAATTGGCGGCAACAAGCCCACGATATTAAAGCGTATACCGTCGCAAATCTCGACACGCTTTTGGAGCAATTCGAATCGAATCTCAAAGCGAAAGGGATTACGGTCCTCTGGGCCAAAGACGCCGGGGAAGCGAACCGGTACATTTTGAATATTGCACGGGAACACAACGTTAAAACCGTAGTCAAAGCGAAATCGATGGTGAGCGAGGAAACGAACCTGAACCATTTTCTTGCGGATCACGGGATCGAAGCGATTGAAACCGACCTCGGCGAATACATCGTCCAATTGGCCGGGCAAAGACCGACGCACATTGTTACGCCGGCGTTGCACCTTTCTGCGGCGGAAATCGGACGGCTTTTCGCGGACAAACTCGGCGAACCGTACACGGATGTTCACGAAGAGTTGACGATGATTGCCCGGCGGCGGTTACGGGAAAAATTCGTCCACGCCGACATGGGGCTTTCCGGCGTCAACCTCGGCGTTGCGGAAACCGGAACGCTTTGTCTCGTCGAAAACGAGGGAAATATCGGCCTTTCAACCTCGTCGCCGAAAGTTCACGTCGCCATGATGGGGATCGAAAAACTGGTGCCGCGTCTTGTCGATTTGCCGCTCTTTTTGAATATGCTGCCGCGAATGGGGACCGGTCAAAAACTGACCTCTTACGTTCACTTCTTTCACGGACCGGCACAAGGACGAAAAATGTACCTGATTCTTCTGGACAACGGACGCTCGAAAATTCTTGCCCAAAAGCACCACCGTAAAACGCTTCACTGTATCCGCTGCGGCTTGTGCTTGAACAACTGCCCGGTCTATCGGCACGTCGGCGGCTGGGCTTACGGCTGGGTCTATCCCGGTCCGATCGGCTCGATTTTGACACCACAGCTCGTCGGCATGAAAAAAGCGGGCAAGTTGCCGTTTGCGTGTTCCCTTTGCGGAGCGTGCAGTGAAATTTGTCCGGTCAAAGTCGATCTCGCTCACCAAATGGTGCGGCTTCGCAAAAAGGCGGTCGCCGAGGAGGGGATCACATTTCAATCGATTCTCGACAAATTGACCTGGTTCGGTTTTGCCGTTGCGATGAAGGGAAATTTCCGTTTTCGGACGACCATGTCGCTCATCAAAACGGGAATCAAAGTCGCTCCGTTTTTGCCGGTTCATCCTTTGCAACTCGGCCAATGGACCCGCGGCAGAACTCTTCCGCAACCGCCGAAGGAAGGCTCCTTTCGCGATTGGTGGAAGAAAAAAATGAGAAATGAGAAATGAGAAAACGATGCCCACGACTTTAACGGCGATAATAATTGCGGGGCATTCGCATTTCGCATGTTGCCGAACGGACCACACTCTACGCAAAAAATCGCCGCGTGGTTCGGAATTCTTGAAAAGACCGGCAAACTCGCAACAATCACTACAACCCGCCCAAATTGCCTCGTTTTCGAAAAGAACACAGTAGAAACATCCGTTAATCCTACCGTAAAAGGAGGATTATGGTATCTTGAAAATGAGGGTTAAGCAAGTCTTACGGAAAAACCGATGGGGTGGATACAGGGTGTTTTTTATTACAATCAATTCAGAAATAGAGAATTCAGAATCATGTCCTTTCTTGATTTTTTTTGGTCGTCTTCCAAAAAGCAACGGCAAAACCCGAATACGAAATCGTTACGATTCGAAACTCTTGAAAATCGGGAAATGCTGTCGATCACCAGCATTCTTCCCTCGCTGTACACGGACACGATTTCCACGGCGGGTTCGCAGGCGGCGATGTATCTGGAGCTGACTTCCGATAGTTCCAGCAAATGGGTCACGGTCGGACTCGTTATTGAAGCGGCGGGAAATTCCACGCTCGATCCCTCAAAGATTACCGTCAAATATCAAAATACGGACAACGATACGGACGAAATTTCTTACGTGGTTCTTCCCGACTGGGCGGTTCTCCACGAAACCGACGGTACAAGCAAAAGCACAATCATTTTTAACGTGCCTGCCGGAACGTACCAGGTGCTTGTCGGCGGGGATCACCAAACAACCGGAGCGTTTACCGCCGACGTCTACGTTCCCGGCGGAACGCAAGGAAGTTCGACCGCGATTCCTCAATACACCCCGGTTTTGGTGCAGGCCGGACTCCAGCAGATGTCCGGTCAGTGGAACATGTCAATGGAGTCGATCTATAAAAAACTCCTGGGCACCAATTACAGTAACGATATTTCCGCCGCTCATCCCGAGTTGAATGTCACGGGAACCGGACGATTGAATGAAGCGGACGCCCTTATTCTCGGTCTCGTCGCGGGGTCGGGCAATGTGACGGCGAAGCTGACCAAAACGGAGCCGGAGCCGGGCGACGACCTTACCTTCTCTGCGGCAAGTTTGTCCACGACGGAAAAAGCGACCGTGTTCGGCAATCCGACCGCCGCGATTACCGTAACCGGCGGAAGCTCGACGAGTCTGAGCGATTATAACGTTACGTTAAATTCAACTTACGCCATTGCAAGCAGTTACGGCGGCGTGAACCTGTCCGGCGGTACATTGCCGACTCTCGTTAGCGGAACCGATTACAAGTTTGAAGGGGGAAAATTTTATTTTAATCCGAACGGCAAGTTCAATTTCATTCCCAAGGGAACGACCGCGACGCTGACGTTGACCTTCACCGCGACCGACAAAACCGATACGACCAAGAGCGGAACCGGAACGATTACCGTAACGATTGTCGGGGCGAACGATACGCCGGTGCTCGACAAAACCGATGTTGACATCACGCCAAATTCCACAACGTGTCCGGTCGAAATCTGGTCCGAACCCTGGAGCACGACCACCGATGGCGTCACAACTTACCGCTCCGACGAAGTGGCATTGGTGATCGACGGGAAAAACATCAAGATCGGCAACACGGTAATCGCAACCATTTCCGATCCGGACGTCGGCGATACGTTCGAGTTTGCGACAATCGGCTATCCTGCCGGTTCGGTTACGTTTGAAAACAGTACATGGACCCTTTGGAACGGGACGGACTCGAATAAAAAGGCGGTCGGCGAAATCCGGCTCAGCACCGACAAACGAACGCTCTATTACAAAGCGGTTGGTGCCAGAAGCGACAGTGCGTTCCATTCTCTGGAGGACGGTGAACTGTCCGACAAGATGAAATTCACATTTACCGTAACGGATAACCACAAAATCACCAGCCCGACCGGCGAGGATCGACCTTCGGAATCCGGAAACTGTGCCGTCGAATTTCAGGTCAAACGAAAAGTCGATCCCCAAATGGGACTCTCGTTGACCCGGACGGGAACCACGAGCGTTTCGGTTGACATCGGGTGGGCCGGTCAGAATCCCGAACCGATTCCGCTTTCGGCGTTTTTCACGATTGATTACACCGGAGAGAAAACATTGTGGGCCCAATTTGAAAGCGTGACCGTAACCGATGCACACGGTCTGCCCATCCCCGCCGCTGTCGAAAGCGATCTGAAAGATTACGCCATCAACGTTTATGTGAGTCACAAGACCGACGGTTCGATTATTTTTGATCGTAGTGCCATCTTCAACAGTGAAACGGAAAATTATTTGAACGCTTTGACCGACGAGGATTTTATCAACTTCTCGTTCCGGGTGAAGGTTATGAACACGGGTTCGGATTCGGAATACGTGATTTCCGAGCCGCTTTCCATCCTCTTTCGTAAAGCCTCCGATCTCGTCCTGCCCGCCGCAACGCTTTCGGTCAGTCAACATGACACCAATTGGGTTTCCTCGGCTCCGGTCGAGATTACCGGTGGTGCCAAACAGGTATCACCGGCTTTCTACGCAATCAATTTCACCGGCAATCCCGTGATTTCCTATCCTCTGGAAGGAGGGCAGGTTCATAACGTCGATCTTGAGGAAGGGACGGATTACAAGTGTGAAATCGTCGTCATGAATCCGGCAACCGGCAAACTCGGCGTCGTGTTCTCGTTCAATCCGAACGGCAAGTTCGATTTCCTCAATGCGGACCAAAACGCAACGGTCGAATTATTCGTGCTACTGGAAGACACGATCAATCCGAATCTTTCCAGTACGTCCACTCTGGTCGTTACGATTCGCGGCGAAGAGGCACCTGTCGCACCGACGTTCAAGAACAACGTCAACCTGAGTACCGACGAGAATCAGCCGCTGACCATTGAAGGACGAACCGTTGCCGAGAGTACGAAAACCGGTGCCGCCCTCGTGATCGATGAAATCCGTGTCAAGGTGGAAGACGTGGAGCGGATCAATGACACCGTTCCGAACGCAAGTGTTGCCGTCGACGGATTTTACGTCATCACCAGACCGGCGGAGGACGAACAGACGGTTCAATTGAAATCCGGTACGATTATTCTGCTCGACGCGGAAGGAAAGATCAAGTTCGATCCGACCTCGCGGACGACGAAACTGCCGGAGTACAACGAATCCGATCCCACGACTTACGCCGACGAAAAGATTACGTTGCTCGTCAAGGACGTCAGCGGCACCACGCCGGTCCCGACGGCATCGGCCAAGGAATTCACCGTCCGGGTCAAGGGGATCAATCAAAATCCCGCACCGACGTTCAAAAACATCGCGGATGGAACACTTGGCGCATTCCAGAATGAAACTTGTACAATTACGGCAAATGACCTGGCGACAAGCACGAAACCCAATGCCGTGTTGAGCATCAAAAGTATCACGTTGCTCGTCGAAGAAGTTGAGGACATCAATGGCACCGCCCCGGTTCCGGACGAGGCGGACGAGAGATATTGTACGCTCACACGACCACAAACCGGCGAAATCGCGATCACGTTCGAGTCCGGAAGCGTTATCACGTTTCATTCCGACGGAACATTGACGTTCAATCCGAATGAAACGACCACGTCCTCCGTTCCTCATCGGCCGCTCGAACCTTATGTCGTCGGACAAGTGGATACCTATCGGGACGAAACCCTGGGAATCCTCGTCGAAGACACCAGCGGTGTCACGCCGATACCGACCGAAACGGTCAAAAACTTCAAAATCCGAGCCAAAGGCGTCATTTACCCGTTGTTCAAGGAGAGCGTTGCTTCCTTTGTTACGGTGGAAGACACGACCAAAACGATCCGAGCGAACGATATTGCAACCAGCGCGAAAACCGATGCCGAATTGGTAATCGAAGAAGTCCGTGTCAATGCGGAAAACGTTGAACGGGTCAACGGTGCCGATCCGGGTGTTGCGACCGACGGCATGTACAAAATCTCTCGACCGGCGTCGGGGACGCAGACGATTCTGCTCGCCTCCGGTTCGCTCATCACGCTTGACGCCGCCGGGGAAGTAACGTTTGATCCGACGGGCCGCTCCGATGAATTGGAAGGTGGTACTTACGCCAACGAAAAACTGACACTACTCGTCAAAGACATAAGCGGTGCCGGTGCAACGTCCCGGACAACCAAAGAGTTTACGATCCGTATCAACGCAAAACCGGCAACGGACGGATTGCAGGTTTTCGGCGGCCCCTTCCAGGTACACACGTTTGCAACGGTCGGGGAAATACCGGAAGGCTACGCCGTTATGCCGGATTACCGGGTCGATGGTGTCGCGGCGGGAACCGATTACACGTTTTCCCTCGTTGAAATCTTCGCCTCCTTTGAGGAAGACGGAGACTATTATGAAAGTCTTTCGTCGCCGTTTAGCGTCGGGACCGACGGTAAAATTCTCATCGACAAGGGCCGTCTCGTCCAGTGTCATTCGCTTATGGGAGCATCCGGTTTCACGACGGAATACTATCAAATCACCGTCAAAGCGGTGAAGTCGGACAGCGAAACGGAACTGACCGTCAACGTGCCGCTAACGCTTCAGTACGTTGCACCGCCGGGCGTTATAGCGGTTACGACGCTTGACGGAACGGAAATTGCCGCCGGAGCCAAGTGGGAAATTTCCAAGACAGCCGATCACCAGGCGTCAATTGCGATTGCCGTTTCCGATCTCAATGAGTTTGCCCGAAGCGGACAGTGGTACGCGATTTCCGAAATTGCCGTGATCGACTGGAAATTCAGCGATTGGGATCAATCCTGGACGAAATCGGAAGTTGAAGCGGGTAAAGACGCCGGTGATGAAGAGATGACCGCGTTATACACTCACGTCGCTTCGCTTCTCGACCCGAGTGGAGTTGCGTTTGTATTTGCGTTGGAAGAACAGCCCGAGCCGGGAACATATCTTCTGGATTTCAATATGAGTACCGGTTCCGATTTCAACTTCATCGGAGCGTTCCAATCACTGGAACTCCAGTACGAACTGGTCGTGATGGACAACGACTATTACGGTCAAACGCCGATTCGTTTCACCATTGTCGTGCAGGATTAAAACGTTTCCGGTTTGACCGGCAATTGCTCAAACCACTGGAGCCGGGTCGGTTTGTCCTTGCGCCAATTGAAGAGGTCAATGACACGGGCACGCTGCTGTGGTGTCATTTCCGCAAAGCCGGTGTTGTCCCCCCAACCGTTGGAAATGACAACGGGGGATTGGTGGTGGCGCACGGCAAAATCGATCCAGGACCATTTGCTGACCGGCCACCAGCAGCAGGACCAGAGGATGTTACGATAATTGGGGAAAATACCGTAGGACCAGGCATCCGGTTGACACCAACTGTCCTGAAGGGTGCCGTGAGCGGCCAGCGCGTAGGGACCGCTTTCATGGCCGATGACGGCCCCCAGGCAATCGGAGGTCAGGAAAGCGATCTGGCGGTCGTGTGTGCGATTGTACTCGTCCACAATCTGCGTGATCTCACGGGTCAGACGCATCATGGCCAGGTCGGCGTAGCCTGGAACCGCGTCGCTCCCAAGTTGACCGACGGCGATGTGAAAGGTTTCGTCCCAGTTGAGCGCGTCGATCTCTTCGCCGAACTCGTCAAGCAGCGCACGGGTATAATTCAGGAAAAAGTCGCGTACTTTGGGATGGAGCGGATTCTGGATGTAACTTCGCCCTTTGGAGTCCGGTCCTTGCCAACCGCCCCAGCGCAAAACGCGGTCCGGTTCAAAATTCTCTAAACCTTCGCCGGCATTCGTGCCGTCCGCAAAATACAGCCCGACGCGAAAGCCTCTGGATTTTGCGTAAGCAAGCCGGGCATGAACTTGTGAGAGCGACATCTTGACGGGTTTGCATTCTCCGAAGCCCATCGGAACCTGATCGCCGCCGATGTTGCCGAAAGGATGCGCTTCCCGCACAACTTCGTAGTTGGAAAAAGCCGTCCACTCCTGATCCAATTGGCCGGTTCGCTCGTCAAAACAATAGCGTCCGAGGTAATCATACCAACCGTGACAGCAGAGGAAGACCTGAGAGCGTTCTTTTTCAGGAATAACGTTACACAAAGCGTCGATGTCGCGAAACCATCCTTCGCCGCCGTCGCTCATGTAATCGTAACCGACAAGGGCGATTTCGTGCAACCACGGCGGCCCCGGCGCAACGTCAGACAAAATTGTACGAAAAAAATGGTCAAGCGATTGCTCCGGTGTTCCCTCGTGGCGTACCAAGACGATGGTGCGTTGCCCGACGCCATTTTCCAAACCAACGGCAGCCGGATAAGTCCACTCAATCGCGTCGGACGTGAACAACGTGGAAAAGTCGGTGTCCGTTGCCAATGTCAGGCGTTGCGAACCGGAAGGGACGCTGACCATCGGTAGTGCCAAACGGATTCCCTCGGCGGGAAGCGTTCCCGCAAACAGGTAGGCCGCTTGGGAGTTGTCCCGGAGCGTTGCCCCGGTGCCGTTGTAAAGCGGAAGCCAGGTCTCCGTCGGCAACGGACCGAGGCCGGAAGCAAGCGAAACGGTAAGGTCGCTGCCAAGTTTTTTCGAACTGCTGATATTCACCCGGCAGAGACTGGTTTTCGTACCATTTTCCTCCGTTTCGGTATGGCGGAGGCTCACTTCAAGCGTGGGTTCTTTCGGCCAGCGGTAGACAAAAGTGATCGCGTCGGCTTCGCTTGTGATCGAACAGGGTGTGGAAAGCGTAAGAATTTTTCCCGCATAGCGCAGTTCACCGGTCGCCGCAATATCCTGTCCGACCACCGAAGCGGGAAAGATTAAGGCGATGATCGTGGTAAAAATGAAATTTTTCATGCCGTTAATTTTTTGCCTCCTCACCAAAATCTGTGGGTAAATTCTGGCTCCGGCAGCTTGCCAAGAGCATGATATAACGAGGTTTCGAGCGTTTTTTCAGTGCGAAAACCGTAGCTTTTTCTCATCGTCAATTTCACTTTG
>Ga0209628_10000900_pt1 | contig 18686 bp, 9 predicted proteins | sample TergutCu122P4_FD_187285 | JGI IMG/M metagenome (GOLD analysis project Ga0209628, IMG submission 187285) | Cubitermes ugandensis P4 segment gut microbial communities from Kakamega Forest, Kenya - Cu122 P4 (SPAdes) (version 2) | ecosystem: Host-associated > Arthropoda: Insects > Digestive system >...
GAAAATGATTGCAAAAATGGACGAACCGTTGACGAGACCAGTCTGGTCGCCCGACGGTGCGAAGTTGTTCTTAAACTACGGACAATGGGAAGTTGCTGCAACCGGAGCCGGTCTTCGGCAAGCATCAGCCGATGCAGGGAATCAGTTAAGGGCTACCGCCTGTGGAAACTCTCTTGTGTCGCGAATCATTAGCGAACCTCTGCAAGTAGCCTCTCAAGTAGAGGGATTGAAATCGCTCGAAGGAGAGATTGTTTTCAATCCGGTATTGTCGCCGCAAGGTGATAAAATTGTCTTTCAGGCAGGTAACGGCATGTATATTTGCAATACCGATGGTTCGGGTCTCCGCATCCTCGGTACCGCGCTTCTGCGTGCAACCTGGACAGCCGACGGCAAATATGTTGTAGCAGCCACAGAAGGCAACGACGGTCATGTCATTACCAATGGTGAATTGGTTTCTGTTAATGTTGCTACCGGAGCCAGAAGCCTTCTCTTATCTTCAAATAAATACATTGCGACAAGTCCTGCCATCTCTCCCGACGGCAAACAACTTGCTTTTGAAGATTATGCAAACGGAGCCATTTATGTTGTGGATATTCAATAATGAAGGAGGAAAAGTATATGAAAAAGTTTTTATCTTTTGTCGCACTTTTTGCGATAGTATGTTCCTTTTCTGCTTTAGCACAGGACAAAGTAACAGGGTTCAGTAATTTGAAACTGTATATCGACCCCGGACATTCAAAGACAGACAACAAAGGGTACGGCGGTTATTCCGAAGCGGAAAAAGTATTGCAGGTAGCCTACGCCATCAAAGAATACATGACTACCTACACCGATATGCCGGAAGCAAATATCAAGTTCTCCCGCTATACCGACACCGATGAAGAAATCCCTTTTCAAACGAAAGCGGATCAGGCTTATGCAATGGGAGCGCATCTTTACTATTCTCCCCATAGCAACGCCCCGTCGGTAACTTCATTCGTTACCGTATTTCTGTACGGCGGACGCCGGCTTACTTCCGGCGCAACGCCTATCGAAAAATTACCGGAAGGCGGCAAACTGTTTGGAGAAATACTGACCGGCGACTTGCCCAGCGTATTGCGTGGTATCCGAAGTGATGGTACTGTCAAACCGGATGCCAGCAGGGGAGCTGTTAACGACTTGGTTAACTACAACTCTTCTTCTCTCACGCCCTACTTAGCAATAAATCGGACTACAACAGGCCCCACTCCTACCCCTTCCCTTTTGTCTGAAATGGGCTTTCATACCAATCCCGCACAAAATATGCAATTCGTCAATGTTGAGCATAAGCGCATGCAGGGATATGCAAATTATCAGTCGATAGTGAAATATTTGTCTGAAAAAGAATTGGGCGCTCGTAAAGATCCTGTACAAGTGGGTATTGCTACTGGTTTTGTTTTCGACAACGAAACGATGGCTCCCATCAACGGAGCTAAGATTACCGTTACGGAATCAGGGAAAACGCCGAAAGTATATACAACAAACACTTACGCAAGTTTGCCGAATAAATATTTGTTTCCACCGGAAGAATTTGGGAACGGATTTTATTGGATCGAAGGATTTACTCCGGGTGCTACTGTTGATATCAAAGTAGAAGCAACCGGATTCGCAACTCAACAAACGACGCTGACTATTCCTGCTACTGTTGGAGCCACCACCATTCAAGGCTTGGGTGTTAAGGATTTCCAATTGCTGAATGAAATGCCGGCTAAAGTAAAAACCGTTGCAACAACAAACGATTTGAGAGGAAAGGTAATTGCCCGATATCCGATGGATGTTGTTTTCGACCGAAAAATGGATAAAACCAGCGTGGAAAATGCTTTCAGTATAAGTCCTGCAACAGATGTAACTTTCTCCTGGCCCAACGAATTTACATTGAGAGTAGATATTTCGAAATTGGGATTTGAAACCAATTACACGTTGACAATCGACGGTTCTAAGGCTAAAAATTCGGCAACAAACGACTTATTGGATGGCGATGGCGACGGTAAGGCGGGAGGCAACTATGTGAAGACCTTTACCACCAGTGATATGGATTCGGATCCTCCGAAAATCGTTTCTTGGGATCCTCAAGGTGCTCAGGAAGAATCGCTTCGTCCGATTGTGCGCATCGAATTTGATGAGTTCCTGAACGAATTAACCTTCGGTCATACGCCAATTACCGTAACAGACAAAGACGGCAATACTGTGGGTGGAGTGTTTAGTTACTATACAACTGCAAACTTCAAAAGTGTAATGCACTATGTTTTTAATGAAGATTTGAAATCGCAGAAGACCTACACGGTAGCATTAGTCGAAGGCATCGAAGATATGTACGGTAATGCAATTGCCGACCAATTTACATTCGATTTTATCGCCCGTCCGCGGCAGACAACTTTAATCCATGCACTGGCCAATTTCAATGGCAGTTTAGATGCGAATTGGTGGGATGCAACCGGTTCGGGTTCAACCGTTGGAGTTGTTACAGGAACGCCATCTGCAACCAAATGTGTTGGCGATTCCAAAGTGAAACCTACAGCAGAAAGTGCAGGAAGTGTACGCATGGATTATCAATGGCTATCGACCCATGCCAGCCCAATTATTCGCTGGCACTTTAATGTTTTTGCACCCCGATTCTCGCCGAAAGATAACACAATTCAATACTATCTGTTCGGAGACGGAAGTAATACGCGAGTTACCTGCGCTTTACGGGATACCAACGTCGGTAGCTTCTTTGCTCATCAATACCAGGTGCTGGATTGGGTAGGCTGGAAACAGATTAGCTGGGACATAACAAATGAACCGTATATCCGGCCTATAGTCGGCGGGACTAACGAGATTCCCGACCCTATCAACCTGTCTTGTTTTGTTGTTTCACCTGCAACGACGGACTGTTCTTATGAGCAGAGTTCTATTTACTTCTCCCGATTGCGGTTGGTGAAATTAGGCGACGAGTTGCCTCCCTATAACTCTGTTCCAAACATAAAAACAGGGGGGATTGATGTAGTTGCAGCTGATGGTGTTATTAAAATTACTGCTGCCGAAGCAATCAGCAACATTCGTGTTTATTCGATTACCGGAGCATTGGTAAAATCGGCTCAACCGGTACAGGCATCGTATGAAATCCCGACCGGCGATTTAGCGAAAGGCGTATATGTTGTGAAAGTAGCGACCGGAAATTCGCAGAAGAATGTGAAGGTGGTTGTGAAATAATTGAGAAAATAATTTAAGGAAAAAGCAGGGGGAACAATCTCTCTGCTTTTTTTTGGTTCAAAATAAAATTTTGAAAGTAAAAAGAAAATGTGTACATTTGCTAAAATTTAATGGGTTTTTATGGAGACATTAATTCAATAATAAATTCTATTCATAATGAAAAAGATTGTATCTCTTATCGCACTTTTTGCGGTAGCGTGTTCGTTTCCTGCTGTGGCGCAAAAAGCAACGGGATTCAGTGATTTGAAACTGTATATCGACCCCGGGCACTCCGGAACCGGCAACCAGGGGTACGGCAGTTACTCCGAAGCGGAAAAAGTATTGCAGGTAGCCTACGCCCTCAAAGAATACATGACTACCTATACCGATATGCCGGCAGCAAATATCATGTTCTCCCGCCTGACCGACGGCAATTCCGAAATCCCTTTTCAAACGAAAGCGGATCAGTGCTATGCGATGGGAGCGCATCTTTATTATTCTATCCATAGCGACGCCACCGCCGAATTAACCACCACAATGGGCTCCACCTTGTTTTTGTATGGCGGACGCCGGCTTAGTTCAGGTGCTACGCCTATCGAAAAGTTACCGGAAGGCGGAAAGCGGTTTGGAGAGATATTAAACGGCGACTTGACAAGTGTGATGCGCATAATTAGGAGCAATGGCACTGTCAGACCGGATAACAGCAGGGGAAATATCAACGATTTGGTGTTTTACAGTTGGGATGTTAGTCCCACTAAATTGGATCCTTATTTAGCCGTGAACAGAACTACAGCCGGTCGGACTCCTTCTCTTTTGAGTGAAGCGGGATTTCATACCAATCCTGCACAAAACATGCAATTCGTAAATGTCGAACACAAACGTATGCAAGGATATGCTGCTTATCAGTCGTTGGTGAGATACCTGTCCGAAAAAGAATTGGGGACTCGCATCGAACCTGTACAGGTGGGTATTGTTACCGGTTTTGTTTTCGACAAAGCAACCAATCGTTACCTCAACGGTGCAATAATTACCGTTACGGAGGAAGGAAAAACGCCGAAAGTATATACGACCGACACTTATGCAAGTTTGCCGAAAAAATACAACTTCAAATCCGATGAATTTGGAAACGGCTTTTACTGGATAGAAGGTTTCACTCCGGGTGTTACCGTGAATATTAAGGTGGAAGCCGCCGGATATCAAACTCAAGAAACCACATTGACCATTCCCGCTTCCGTTGGAGCCACCACCATTCAAGGACTGGGCGTTAAGGATTTTCAAATGTCGGTACCTACGGAAATACCGGAAGTTTCGGTCGAAAACGAAATAAATGTTCATGCCGCAAACAATTATATTCAGGTTGCATCTACAAATGCTATTGAGGCAATAGTGGTTTATTCGATTGCCGGCGCATTGGTAAAATCGGCACAACCTGTACAAGCCTCGTATGAAATCCTGATCGGCGATTGGGCGAAAGGCGTATATATTGTGAGGGTAACAACCGGAACTTCGCAGAAGAATGTGAAGGTGATTGTGAAATGATCAAAAATATTTTGTCTGATTTGTATGTTTTTTATTAATTATAAATTTTTATTCAAATGAAAAAGCAAATTTTTATTTTATCACTTCTGCTCTTTTTCGGAATCGGCTTGTATGCCCAGCCCAAGATAGTTGGCGAACCGAAAATGATTGCAAAAATGGATGAACCGTTGACGAGACCAGTCTGGTCGCCCGACGGTGCGAAGTTGTTCTTAAACTACGGACAATGGGAAGTTGCTGCTACCGGAGCCGGTCTTCGGCAAACATCAGCCGATGCAGGGAATCAGTTAAGGGCTACCGCCTGTGGAAATTCTCTTGTGTCGCAAATCATTAGCGAACCTTTGCAAGTAGCCTCTCAGGTAGAAGGATTGAAATCGCTCGAAGGAGAAATTGTTTTCAATCCGGTATTGTCGCCGCAAGGTGACAAAATTGTCTTTCAAGCAGGTAACGGCATGTATATTTGCAATACCGATGGTTCGGGTCTCCGCATCCTTGGCACCGCGCTCCTGCGTGCAACCTGGACAGCCGACGGCAAATACATTGTAGCAGCCACAGAAGGCAACGACGGTCATGTCATTACCAACGGCGAATTGTTTTCTGTCAACGTTGCTACCGGAGCCAGAAGCCTTCTCTTATCTTCAAATAAATACATTGCGACAAGTCCTGCCATCTCTCCCGACGGCAAACAACTTGCTTTTGAAGATTATGCAAACGGAGCCATTTATGTTGTGGATATTCAATAATGAAGGAGGAAAAGTATATGAAAAAGTTTTTATCTCTTATCACACTTTTTGCGATAGTATGTTCCTTTTCTGCTTTAGCACAGGACAAGGTAACAGGATTCAGCAATTTGAAACTGTATATCGACCCCGGACATTATGGAACTTACAACCAGGGATACGGCGGTTATTCCGAAGCGGAAAAAGTATTGCAGGTAGCCTATGCCCTCAAGGAATACATGACTACCTATACCGATATGCCGGCAGCAAATTTCAAATTTTCCCGCCTGGCCGACAGCGATGCTGAAATTGCTTTCCAAACGAAAGCGGATCAGTCTCATGCAATGGGAGCGCATCTTTACTATTCCATCCATAGCGATGCTCCGTCGGTAACTTCATTCGCCGCCCTGTATCTTTATGGCGGACGCAGGCTTACTTCCGGTTCGACACCTATCGAAAAATTACCGGAAGGTGGAAAGCAGTTCGGAGAAATATTGAATGGCGACTTGACAAGCGTGTTACGCGCAATCCGAAGTGATGGTACTGTCAAATCGGATAATAGTAGAGGAAATCTTAACGATTTGGTTTTTTACGGGTCCACTTCTACAACTCCTTACTTGGCTGTAAATCGGACTACTACAGGCAGTACCCCTACTCCTTCTCTTTTGAGTGAAGCAGGCTTTCATACCAATCCCGCACAAAACATGCAGTTCATCAATGTTGAGCATAAGCGTATGCAGGGATATGCCGCTTACCAGTCGTTGGTGAGATATCTGTCTGAAAAAGAATTGGGCGTTCGTAAAGAACCGGTACAAGTGGGAATTGCAACCGGTTTTGTTTTCGACAAAGAAACCAATCGCCCTGTAAACGGTGCTAAAATTACCGTTACGGAATCGGGAAAAACGCCGAAAGTATATACAACAGACACTTACGCAAGTTTGCCGAAAAAATATACTTTCAAACCGGAAGAGTTCGGAAACGGATTTTACTGGCTGGAGGGTTTTACTCCGGGTGTTACCGTTGATATCAAAGTAGAAGCAACCGGATTTGAAACTCAACAAACAACATTGACGATTCCTGCTACTGTCGGAGCTACCACCATTCAAGGCTTGGGCGTTAAAGATTTCAAAATGGGAAACATTATGCCTTCCAAGGTAGTAGATGTTGTGGTAAAAAATGATTTGAGCGGCAATGTGATACCCCGATATCCGTTGGATATTGTTTTCAGCCGTAAAATGAATAAAACAAGCGTAGAGAATGCTTTCAGTCTAAATCCTGCAGCAGATGTAACTTTCTCTTGGCCCAATGAGTTTACATTGAGAGTAGATATTTCGAAAGTACAATTTGAAACTACTTACACGATAACAATCGACGGTTCTAAGGCTAAAAATTCGGAAACCGATCAGTTCTTGGATGGAACCGGAACAGGTACGGCAGGCAGCAATTATGTAAAGAATTTTACCACCAGTGATCTGGATTCGGATCCCCCAAAAGTTGTTTCTTGGGATCCTCAAGGTGCTCAGGAAGAATCACTTCGTCCGATTGTGCGCATCGAGTTCGACGAACCGTTGAACGAGTTGACCTTCGGTCCTACGCCGATCACCGTAAAAGACAAAGACGGCAATACCGTAGATGGATTGTATAGCTATCAATCTACAGCAAACTTCAAAAGCGTACTGCACTACATCTTCTACCAGGACTTAAAACCGCAATGGAAATACACGGTAACATTAGGCGCAGGTATTGAAGATATGTATGGCAATGTGGCCGAAGAGTTCACATTTGATTTCACTGCCCGTCCAAGGGCAAAAACCTTGGTTACCGTGCTGGACGATTGCAATACGTTAAGTACAACCTGGTGGCAGCCCGACGGATCAGGAACAACAACGGGAGTTAATACAGCCGTAACCCAAATAAGTCGTAACACTCAGGTACTGTCCACAGTAGAAAGCACAGGCAGTATGCGACTGAATTATTTGTGGTTGGAATCATCCGCTGCTCCCTTCATCCGCGTGCATAACACAGCTACCACGCCTAAATTTGCGAAAGTTGACAATATCGTTCAATATTATCTGTTTGGCGACGGCAGTAAATCGAAAGTCGCTATTGCTCTACGGGACGGTGGTGGAGGTAACTTCTATGCGCATACTCAAGTCGAACTGGACTGGGTCGGATGGAAACAAATCTCCTGGAATTTAGGGAAAGATTCGTATTATTGGCCAATACTTGGTGGTAGCGATCCTATACCTGCAAGCATAAATTTATCATGTATTGTCATGCAGCCTGCTGCAGAACGTTATTATGAACTCAGTTCTATTTACTTTTCTCAACTGCGGGTAGTAAAATTAGGCGACGAGTTGCCTCCCTATAACTCTGTTCCAAACATAAAAACAGGGGGGATTGATGTAGTTGCAGCTGATGGTGTTATTAAAGTTACTGCTGCCGAAGCAATCAGCGGCATTCGTATTTATTCGATTGCCGGAGCATTGGTAAAATCGGCTCAACCTGCGCAGGCATCGTATGAAATCTCGACCGGCGATTTAGCGAAAGGCGTATATGTTGTGAAAGTAACGACCGGAACTTCGCAGAAGAATGTTAAAATAGTTGTGAAATGAAACCAAGGAATAACATACTTTCCGCATTAGTGTGTACCGTATTGATGCTACTTGCGGCCACACGGCTATCGGCAGTTACGCCGCGAACGGTATTGAACGACTTGAACTCCAAAATAGAGACCTGTATTGATTATGACGGTGTTTACGGCAGTCAGTGCGTCGATTTGGTAAAATATGTTTTGGGAGAATATTTCGGTCATACCATAGTTGGCAACGCTAATGACTATGTCAATTTGGGGAAATTTCCGGCAGGCACTCAAAAAATCCTCTACCACGATTCGTTTATAGCACAACCCTGTGATATTTTTGTTTTCCTAACAAGGGTTGACAACGGAACGTGTTGGGGATTGGTAAGTGGCGTTTGTTATGGACACACAGGAGTGATAGAAAGCGGCGATGAAGTCAATGTCAAGACCATGGAAACAAATGCGGGCGGAACCTGCCCTGGCGGCGGTGGACCATTGAGAAAATTTACCCGCGCCAATGGCAATATCCACTGCGTGATGCGTTTGCCATGGACTTATCCGGAAGCCATCGTTACCTCGGTAACGCCCGTGAATCATATAACGCTTGCGCCCAAAAAAGATCCATTGACGATTAAATTCAGCCATAAAATGAACAGGGCAAGCGTAGAGTCGGCCATCAGCCTTGCGCCAATGGGATTTTTAACATATTCGTGGGCAGACGATTACACTTTGAATGTCAATATTTCAAAATTAGAGGATGAAACCTTTTATAGATTGACTATCAACGGCTCAATCGCCAAAAACAGTGAGACAAACGCACTGTTCGACGGAGACAAAGACGGCGCGCCGGGTGGAAATTACCTGTTGCGATTCACTACCGACGTAACAGATGAAACGCCGCCAACAGTTGTATCTTACGACCCTGTCAACGGTTCACAGCCCGAACAACTTCGTCCGATTGTACGTATCGGGTTCAGCGAACCGCTCAAGGAAGCGACTATCGCGTCGAATCAAATTACCGTAACCGACCATACAGGTGCACCGGTAAGCGGCGTACAGCAATATACGGCAGTAAACAGAAATGCCAGCGCACTGCATTATTTGTTCACATCCGATCTGAAAGCCGGCGAAACCTATACGGTTACAATGAAGAAAGACGGTTTGATGGACTTATACAGCAATGCGATTGATCTTGCCGATGATTTGAGGTTCTCGTTTACCCCACGCCCGCGTGAAGTAACGGATGTGGCTGTGATCGAAAGTTTTACGAATCTCACAGCGTGGCCAACCTATTTGACTCCGGCTTCGGGAGTGAACACCGGTATAAACAGTGATGTAACCAAGCCAAGTCTTGCGTACATTGCTGCCACCGTCGAACGCAGCAAAAGTATGAAACTGACCTATCAGTGGACAGCAGCGGACGGAATAATCCGGATGAACAAGATGTCGCCCTATACTCCGAAATTTGCGAAAAATGCCAATAATACGATTCAACTGTATCTGTTTGGCGATGGTAGCGGCTCGAAAGTACGTATTACCGTGCGTGTCGATAATACCGGAACAATTTGGTCGTGCAAACCGATTACAGTAGATTGGATCGGTTGGCGACTGATTCGCTGGAATCCTTCTACCGATCCGGGCGAGGCATGGTTAGACTCAGGAACAGGCATTGCGGATGGAACCAATGTGAATTTCAACGCCATAGGTATGCATCCTTCCGATAATTTTTCGTACTCGTCAAGTTTCCTGATTTTCGACGACATCAAAGTGGTAAAAATCGGCAACTATATCGATACAGGAATCGACAACCTGCAAACTCCAATCAGCATGAAGGTTTCCGTAAAAGACAATTCGATATACATTTCATCTGAAAATATTATCGAAAAAGTTGTTATTTATTCGCTGACAGGAACAAGGATGAAATCGGTAAAACCGGAATTAACTTTCTGCGAAATAGCTATCGACGACTTGGCAAAAGGCGTTTATATCCTGAAAGCAGGGAATTTCCGTAAAAAATTCGTGAAAGAATAAGGAAGAACCGACTAAAAAAACAATCCCAATCAGTTCATTTTGAATTGATTGGGATTGTTTTTATGCCTTATATTAAAGAAAGAGCGACTATTTTATAATCCGTTTTACTACTGTTCCGTTACAGGTTTTTACCTGAACTAAGTAAACGCCTTTTGCTTCCGGAGAAGAACCAACGATTCTGCCCTGCAAATCAAAAACTTTTCCTAATTCTCCACCGATAACATTAACTTGACCGCCTTCGAAGAAAACTTTTACATCAACAGCGGGAGCATTGATGCCGCTAACATTAATTTTTATTACTTGAGAAGCAGGAGCCGGAGTAGTGAAAACATTTTCACTCTTTGGAAGGGCATAAATACTCAACAGCATCGATTCGTTAGCGACGCCATTCAATACATATAGATTTCCTGCATTATCAAACTGAACACCGGGGCTGTGGGAGGCATCGGTTGTGATATGCACAGGATTTTTTAAGGGAGGGTAAGCGGCTAAATCAACCTCATAAATACTTACCTGTTTGGACAAGCCGCCGCCGTCTTTGGTACCACCGATAGCAAGGCGCGTGAAATCGGAAGTTATGGCCATTGCTCCACCGGAAGAACCTCCCAGAAATTCGGTGTCTCCCGTACTGAAATCGCGTACACTTGCAGCATCAATGTGAATCAATGATGGAGTATCTAAATTGTCGAAACCTATGCTTCTGTTCTGACAGATCCACCATCCGCCTTGTCCGTCCGGTGCAATCGTTCCAAATGTCCAGTCAAAATCCATTCCGCAGTCGTAAATCACATACGGAGGTTGGTCGTAGGGCAATGCGGCAGAGCCGATCGGATACATCATCAAGACCTGCTCATTGATTGCCTCCGGATAGTCGTTATCCATAATATACAACAGTGCATCTTCGCCGGTACCGAGAACCCAGCCCCCCATTGCATTGGTGCCGTGTACGAATTGCCCGGCTGAATTGCTTTCTATATATCCTTTAGCGTCAAAGGTTCCTCCGCCAAGTATTTTTGTGAAAGGAGCACTCGGATTGGTTGGATCCATTGCAAGACAATTTGTCGCTGCCGCTAACCAATCGCCTATGTACACTGTGCCGTCGGGACCTATCCATAATCTCATCGGACCGGATGGAAGAGTTGCAGCTTTCCATGTTACGCCTCCGCTGTAAGCAATGTTTCCCTGACCGGTAACATCGGTTAACGCAGCATCTACAATATAAACACCCCGCGTTAAGGTTCTTTCATTTGTCCCTCCTAAGGTGGTTACATAAATCCTGCCAAAGCCCGGACTGTCGAAGTAGCTATCAACAGCCAAACCGCGCGAAGGTGCAAATTTCAAAATCGTTTCATTACCGGTTGTTACTTTTGTGGGAGTTGCCGGCGAAGCAGAAACCCCTTCCGCAGTTATCGACCATGTGTACTCCCCTTTTACTAAAGTCGCCAGACGTTTCGTAACCTTGTGAGAGCCTTTGGTCAAGTTGGCAGTCTCGGTTAGCGTAAACGTATCACCGTTCGACACCTTAATCGTAACCGATTTAGCATTGGCGTTCAACGTGTAACTGAAGTCCACATCATAATCGTTCGACACAACGGACGCTTTTAGTCCGGAAGCGAAAATGTTCGCCTCCTGCGCATTCACATTAGCAGCAAAAAAAACTGCTACAATTAAAAAAGATAAAACTTTCTTCATACCTTGTTAATTTGAAAATTTATAAAATTTGATCTGTTTAATTCTAAAGTACATGATTTTGCACGACATTAGAGATTCCCAAAGGTACAAATTATTTATTAAAAAACAAGAAAAAACGGCAAATTGTTTTTTTTACATAATAGCTTATTAAAAATATTTGCATTCTTACGATAAAATATTTACCTTTGTTAACAGAAATGCAATATACACAATACGCATTGTTCATGTATGTATCATTCAATTAAAAATAATTAAAAGTATGAAAAGACGAAAAAGTAAAAAACTTTTGGGTATGCTTGTAACCGGATTACTTTTATGTTTTCCGGCAAGTTATGTATTAGCCAGCGGGGATTTATCTCCCGAATCGGCCGCCGCACAACAAACGGGAAAAACCGTAACGGGGACTGTGGTAGATACCCATGGCGAACCGTTGATTGGAGTAACCGTTACCGTACAAGGCACGAAAGCGGGTGTGGCAACAGACGTAAATGGCCGCTATTCGATTCGGGTGCAAGGCGATAATCAGATTCTCCAATTTACATACATTGGTTATCGAAAACTTACGGCTACGGCCAACAAAAACGTGATTGATGTTGTAATGGAAGAAGACGCTACGGCATTGGACGAAGTAGTGATAACAGCCGAGTTCGGTCTCAAACGGATAGCCAGTTCGGTCGGTTCTTCCGCACAGAATGTAAAGGCTTCCGATATCATTGAATCGGGTCGCGACAATTTCATCACCGCTTTGCAGGGCCGTGTATCGGGCATCAATGTGGTATCCAGCGGGGGCGCTCCCGGAGCTTCCACTACGGTTACTTTGCGAAGTATGACTTCTTTGACCGGCAACAACCAACCGCTCTATGTAGTGGACGGTATCCCGATGAATAACTCTTCTTTCAATCCATCTTCCGGATTTGTTTTGGTGGACAGACAGGAACAGTATGCCAGCCGTCAACTTGACTTTTCTTCCCGTGGGAATGACTTCAATCCCGAAGACATCGAATCGATGACGATTTTGAAAGGTGCTGCTGCCGCTGCACTCTATGGTACGGATGCCGCCAACGGCGCCATCATCATTACTACCCGTAAAGGGACGCCGGGAGTTGGCAAAGTGTCGTACAGTAACTCTTTCCGCTGGGACAAATCGTACGGAATACCCGAACGGCAAACCAAGTACGCCAATGGAGCATACGGGGCAACAAACTATTGGTGGAGGTACATGTATGGCGGACTTTATCCCGAAGGTACCGAATTTTTCGACAATGTTTCCGCAATATTGCAAACCGGTTTTTCTTCTCGGCATAATCTTTCCATAGAAGGCGGAACAGAGAAAATGACTTTGCGTGCTGCCGCTTCATTTATCGACCAAACGGGAACAATTAAAACCACCGACTATACGCGCAAGAACCTCTCTCTGTCGGGTCAGGCGCAAGCCAATAAATGGTTTCGCCTCGAAGCGTCGATGCAGTATGCCGGAACAACCAATAATAAAGTGCTTAAAGGGACATCGGGTCCTTTGTATCAGGCGTTTTTCTGGCCCATCCACGATGACATGAGAAATTATCTTGATCCGGACGGTGTGCACATGCGTTATCCCGAACGATATATCGACGGCGACGTGCGCAACCCCCTGTTTGCGATGAACAACAATAAGTTTTATGACACATCCGACCGTATCATCAGCACTGCAACAGGGATCATCACCCCGACCAAGAATACTTTTCTCCGTGCACAAATCGGATGGGACGTAGGCACACAGACTTTTGAAACTTCCGAACATCCCTATTGGACGGATTACAATTACGATTTAATTCCCGGAACAGGAGGGGCGTACAATATATCGAAAGCGAATTTCTCGGATATGATGCTGACCATCCTTGCCGGTTGGGAAGATACATATCTGGACGACAAATTAAATATTCAGGCAAATTTTGGTTACCACCAAATGGAAAACGGCATATCGCAACTTACCTCCTACGGCAGAAACTATGCAGTACTGGATTTGAAAGCGATCGACAACACCGATCCGCTAACGCAAACCAGTAAAACACGTAATACCCTGCGCCGTATTCAGACTCTTACGGGACAAGTGCAGGTAAGTTACAACAAATTGGCTTATCTTACCCTTCGCGGACGCAACGAATGGTCGTCCACTTTGCCTCCGAAAAACAACCGGTATTTTTATCCGGCAGGCGAGTTGTCTTTAGTGCTTACCGAACTGCCTTTCCTGAAAGACAACAATGCAGTGAATTATTTTAAACTCCGCGGGGCTTTGGTGCGGACAGGTAAGGATGCTCCTCCTCTATCTATCAAACCCGCATTGATTCCAACCCAATATACAGGAGGCGGTTATAAGTATGGCTGGACGGGACCAAACTTAGAACTGAAACCGGAAATGTCAACTTCACAGGAAATTGGCTTCGATGCCCGTCTCTTGGACAACCGCATCAATGCCGACTTTACTTATTTCAACACAGATTGTACCGACCAGATTGTCAGTAATTTCCGTATGAGTTTTGTTAGCGGTTTTATATTGAACACGCGTAATATGGGCAATTTCAAAACTTGGGGATGGGAAGGACATATTGATGGCGACATCATCCGCGGCAAAGACTGGTTGTGGAATGTAGGCCTGAATCTCTCGCATACTGCCTCAAAAGTAACGAGTTTGCCTGTTCCTATGTATTACGACGCATACACCTGGAACTCGGGTTACATCTGTAACGGCACGGCGATCGGCCAACCGATCACTGTGATATTAGGGTACGACTTTGAGCGAAATGACGCAGGTCAGGTTTTGATCAGCCCGACTTCGGGTCTTCCCGTAGTAGATCAAACCTGGGTGCCTTTGGGCGATCGTGAACCGAAATTACGTTTGGGCGTTACATCTCGAGTCCGCTACAAGGGCTGGCATCTTTCGGCCATGATAGCCGGAAAATTGGGCGCCACCGTAATCAACGGCACTAAACGGACGATGTTTTTAAATGGTTTCAGTTGGGAATCGGTAACCGCTCGCGAAGCAGGTCCGATGATTTTTAACGGCGTTTTGAAAGACGGTAATGAAAATACCCCCACCCCGACCCCCAACAACATTGCTGTTACTTCCGGACAAATTACGTACTATCTTTATAACGGTGCCGATCGGGACTGGATTGAAACAGGTGTACATTACCTCCGCATGCAGGAAATTCGTTTGGCTTATACAATTCCACAACGCTTCCTGAAAAACTTTACTCGTGGAGTGTTCAGTTATGCAACTCTCTTTGTAACAGGCAACGATTTGTTTACGATTACCAACTATTCCGGTACCGACGCTGTGGGTAACACGGTTTCGGCTTCTGCCGGTGGTGTAGGTGGAGAAGGATACGATACCTGGGCGTTGCCCAGCCCAAGAGGCATTTCTTGCGGATTAAGCGTAACGTTCTAATTATTTAATAAATTAACAGATATACAGATGAAAAAAATAGCAATTTTATTATTAAGCACAGGCTTGCTGTTTACAACAGCCTGTGAGGATTATTTGGATGTAAATAGAAATGTTGACGCTCCGGATTATGTTGAAGATTATTTGTATTTGGCTGGAGTACTGTCGTCCTACATGAATATTATATACGACTATCGGGCAGTGGCTCCTCTTGCCCAGATGTGGTCGACAACCGCCGGAACTTATGATAGTTATGCTCTTCACTACAACCCTCGCGGAACGGACGGCGGCGCTTTGATCTGGCAGACAGTCTATTTTAATCACGGGATGAATGTGGAAAATATGCTGAATCAAGCCAAGGAAGCAAAACACTGGACGCTGGTTGGTATCTGCTACACAATACGGGCGCATGGTTTTGATATGCTCACCAAACTCCATGGCGAAGCGCCTCTGAAACAGTTCTTAGACCCTAAACGTACTGTGTTTGAATATGATTATCAGGATGAAATCTACGAACAGATACAAAAGTGGGCTTTGGAAGCAATCAAATATTTTGAAATGGAGGATAAAACAATTTATGGCGGCAAACTGACAACTACCGACTTGGTTTATGGAGGCGATGCCTCCAAATGGAAAAAGTTTGCTTATGCCATATTGGTACGCAACTTGGCGTCTTTGTCCAACAAGACCGATTTCGTATCGAAATATGCCGACGATTTGATTAGGTATGCCGGTTTGTCTTTCCAATCGGCTGCCGACGACGCAAAGGTAAGAGTAGCCGGTGGTTCGCAAAACGCAGTTTATGAAGATTACAACAACAATTGGGGAACGGCTGTGGGTATCGACTGGTTCTCGAGTTATATCCAAAACGATTATGCCGTACAGTTGATGACCGGTACTGTACCTGTATGGGATGGATATGGAAAAAGAGTCAGGATTGCTCCTTTACCTCCGGGCTCCACTGCTGAAGAAAGAGCCCGCGCTGCCTACTATCCTTATGTATTGGCGCCAACACAAATTGTTTGCGATACAGCCGTATCACAGCCGGGTCATTTCGATCCGCGAGTGGTTGCCAAATTATCTACTGCCGACGATCCTTCTTACAACAATATCAGTAATGCCCAAGCCGTGAAGTATTACAAGTTCTACGGCGGTCGGAGTGTTGTTGAGATTACCAGTCCGCAAGGCGTTACTGTTCCCCGACTGTGGGGTCGCGCAGGCACGCCTGTAAATGGGTCATATAATCCTCCCAACGATGGCAAGGGGCGCTACATTTTCCACGATGAGGCACCGTATATATTGGCTACCTGTGCAGAAGTCAAATTCTGCTTAGCTGAAGCCTATTGGAAAAAGGGCGACAAGGCCAATGCGTATGCTGCGTTCAAAGAAGGAATAAAAGCCGACTTGGAATTTACCAAAGGACAGTTACGTCCGGGAACACGTGGAATGATTACCGGCGGCGATAAAATCGATGCTGCTACTTTTCAAACTTTGGCTAATGCGTATGTTGCGGGTCCGTTTGTAGAAGGCTTGGGGGTAGATAATCTGACTCTTTCGCACATCATGATGCAGAAATGGTGCGCTCTCTGGCCCTGGGGTGCCATAGAAGCCTGGGTCGATTTGCGTAAATATCATTACGATATCGACTATACGGGCGACTATCCTACGAAGGGCAACGGTTTTGCTGCCGATGACAAAATTACACACAAGGCGGAAGACCGCGCCGACAGAATCTATAAAGGCTTTTATTTGCCGTCGGCTCGGGACATCGAATTTCGGAATACGGCTATAAACTTCAGAAACGAAGGTTCGCCCATGTACCGCATCCTTCCGCGCTGGAATTCGGAATACGTATGGAACGAACCTTCGCTGGCTAAACTCAAACCTATATCGGGAACGGCGAATAACTACCATTGTTCTATTCCCTGGTTTGCATATCCCAATGGTTTTCCTGCAAGTTATTAAATAGTAATCATAAAAAAATAAATATCAATATGAAAAAATTGAAATATATAAGCATGATTTTGACAGCCGGGCTTTTGATAATGTCGTGCGAAAAGCATGAAATTACATTCGATGCCCGACCTGTCGATAATATGGCACTCGTTCAGTTTCATAATCAACTGCCTATTCCCGCCGGATCGGCAAACAATTTCTATAAGGTCGAACTGAACGGTGTGGATGTAACTCACGGCAGCCGGGTAACACTTAATTCATGGGGTTCAATTCCTGCTGAATTGGGTCGAAACTATGTAACCAATCCAGGTTTAGCCTCCATCAAACTCTATCAAAGTGCCAATATGGTATTGAAGTACGAACAAACAGTAACTCTGCAAACAGGCAAACAAGGATTGATACTTTACGATCTCAATCAGCCGCCGTTAGTATTTACGGAACCCGACAACTTCATTTCCGATCGCGCATCGTACGACACGGATACAATCGAATACGTCAGGTTTTTCAATTTGATGTACGAAAGGCCGGGTACTCAAAGTAACTTGAAATTGCAGTATCAGTACCAATATGTCATAAACCCGATCTATACGCTGGCGGATGCGGCAGCTGGTATCATTCCTGAGGGAAGTAAGGTGGGCGATCCTGTTCCCAGTCCGAAGACGAGCGCCTGGATTAACATGGGCGAACCGGTAGGTTTTGGAGAAAACACCGGATGGCAGTTGGTCCCCCTCAAAAAGGCGAGCTCCGGATCCAGCAACTCAGGTACCGCACGGGTTGATTACCGGATCAAGGTGGCGGAAGGAGGCACTGTAGGCACAAACATGACAGCCGATAATCTCCTGATATGTAATGACCGTGCAACAGGCGATCCGGTTAACGGTTGCCCCGATTATTGGGTAGGCACCGTTGGCAGAAGGTATTATCACTTCGTCGGCGGCCATCGCGCCGGTGGCCCTCCGGGTGTGGCAGTTGTACAGTTGACCCTAAAATAAATTATCACCTTTATTTTAGTAGCAAAAAACTACCCGAAAGTTCAATGGATTTTCGGGTAATTTTTTTGCACTTTTTATTGTGTATAGCAAATTTTTATTACCTTTGCTTTGTTTATCTGTGGAGTATTGTCTAATCTGAATAATAAAGGTATGAAAAAGATTCTTTTTTTATTGCTTGTATTTGCAAGCCAGATTGCCTTTTCGCAAGGTATTAAAGTTTTGAGTAATGAAGAAGTATCCATTCTCAATTCGGGTGGGTATTTCAATCCTGTTCTCAGTCCCACAGGGGACTTTATGCTTGTTACTTCTGCCGATCTTCAAGGTCTTCAGAAGTACGATTTTGCCACGAAAAAACTAACGCCGATTACTTCCGGAGCCAGCGCGGGATTTGATGCGCAGATTACCTCCGACGGAAGTGCCGTTGTTTACCGTACAGCAGAATACAGAGACCGTCTGCGTTATGTTTCGTTGAAAAGTCTTAATCTAAAAACAAGCAAAGAAACAACGTTTATTAAATCAACGCGCAATCTTGAAGGTGTAGTTGTGAAAGAAGGAACCGTTTTAGC
>Ga0209628_10000901_pt1 | contig 18677 bp, 14 predicted proteins | sample TergutCu122P4_FD_187285 | JGI IMG/M metagenome (GOLD analysis project Ga0209628, IMG submission 187285) | Cubitermes ugandensis P4 segment gut microbial communities from Kakamega Forest, Kenya - Cu122 P4 (SPAdes) (version 2) | ecosystem: Host-associated > Arthropoda: Insects > Digestive system...
CAGCAGGAAGAAAAAGATGCCGTTGAATGCGGTTACTGGCAGTTATGGCGTTACAACCCCGCTTTGGCAGATGAAGGAAAGAACCCCTTCACCTTAGACAGCAAAGAGCCGTTATGGGATAAGTTCAAAGGATTCCTCAAAGGCGAAGTCCGCTTCTCCTCCGTCATCCAACAATACCCGGAAGAAGCTGCCGAGCTGTTCCAGGCCGCCGAAGACAACGCCAAATGGCGCTACAACAGCTACGTCCGCCTTGCCGCCCAAACCTGGCAAAAGTAACAACGGCATCCCTGCCGTTGCCCACCTCCCCCTCTCCAACAAGGATATGTTTTTTTGAAAACATGTCCTTGTTTTTTTTATCCAAAAATCTTCTTTTAATCGGATTTTTACTTTTATTTTATCTTCTTTATCAGCATAATAGGCTTTAAAAACTCATAAAAGAAAAAAGGATGTACGTAAATACTCATGTTACAGACTTCTTCTATGTTCGAATCATTCTATAACCGCTGTCTATAGTTCGTGAGGTTCGTGGTTTATAACTACTTAGCGCTTTTCTTGAACTTTACGATTTTAACTATATCATCGATTTGCTCATACAAATGGATAGTGACTATCATAGGGATGAGCTTGCCTACCGGTTTTATGCGGTAAAAGTCTTCTTTGATTGGCTCTGCTATCTCCAAAGCGGCAATACTTTCTAAATGTCTCTCTAAAAAGAAAAAAGTCGTTTTAAAATAACCATCCCATACGGATAGCCAGAAAACGGTCTTCTTCTTATGGCACACCTTACACAACCACGATTTGCCATCGCTGTAGTAATACCAGTCGAATACCAGCGCTTCTTCGTTCATTAGCCGTGTTTTCAAAGCGTCTAATACTTCATAAACGCCACCCAAGACATTCTTTAAAACCTCTTCCGACGGGAAGATTTCCTGTTCTCTTAATAATTGTTTTTCCATATTTTATCTTCTTTATTAATAATTTACTTATTAGTAAGGAATTTACTCTTTTATCGTTTTATAAAATTACTCAATTCCTTGCGCAAAGTTACGGATTATTTATCATTTTCAAGAAAAACTAATAATTATTCAAAAAATTATAGTTTTTTATCTATTTGATAATAAACGACTTAGATGGAAGGATGCCGGCTCTGGTTGTTGTTACGGTTGCTGTGCCTTGTATTTCATGCTGACCGTAGACCCGGACAGTAACGGTTTGGCTATTTACACTGCCTCCCGGCGTATATCCTGCATTACGGGTGATTTCATTCGTATTTCTTCCTCCAGCACCGCCACCTCCGCGTTGTCTTTCTTGTGTACGGGCATTTGTTTCGGGAAGAATACGGGCTAACGGATTGTCGCCTTGAAAGGCAACTCTTGAAAAACTTATCCTGACCTGGTCGGGGCGAACAATTTTTACTAAGTCGGCCTGGCGTAGGGCGGTAGGCAGTTTGCCTGCATTGCGATACGACACTTTTACCTGATAATCGGTTGAATCCTGCTTATAATTTTTCAACTTTTTGACTTCAATCGTATCCCATAGCAGTTCGGGTAAATGCTTGACCAACTCCAAGTTAAATAAGGCTTGGTTCTTAGCCCATTTTTCAAGCTGGTCGGGCGGGGAGTTTTGTAAGAAGAACTTTGGGTTCCATCCGCCTATTTCGACATCGCCTAATTGGGGGTGAAAAAAGGGTTTCCAATCGAAAAATAGTTTGCTATCATATTCTTCATTACTCATTATCAACCTGTCAAGGTCGTCGATGACCCCATCGTTGTTATAGTCTTTGGTAGCTCTTCCGGAGTTCCATATCTCATCGCCGTACCAGATAGCGCCATAATACCAGTATCCGAAGTCCGGGCCATGGCCAAAGAGCGGAGAGCCACCTCCATAGTCCTGGTATACATCGCCTGCACGTGAATATCCGGTAATACCTTTTCCAATCGTATCGAACAATTCATACCATTTGCGGTCTTCGGGAAACATAGCAGAAGAGGGCGCAGTGCTTGGCGGTCGCAAGTGCATCGGTACGCTTGTATCCATTGAGTTGACAACAAAAATATGGGGATTGGTTAAGAGGAAGGTGACAACGGCTCTTGTCTCGGGTTCGCTTAACGGATATTCGCCAGCCCCGCCTTGCGTCCATCCGCGACCGGTCGTTTCGCGTTCCGGTCGCCAGTTTTCTACATAATTGCGGTGCAAGTCCAACCCGCCTATCCCGTCCTCATTGTACCTTCCATCGCCATCATTATCAATGCCTTCCGAAATGATGCTATATGTCGTGTCCCCCTGTTCGGCCCGCTTCATCAAACGACTTTTCGGGTCTCTTGGATCAATAGTCATCGTACCTTTCTCATCTTTGTAGCGAATCTGTAAGATATATCCATCGCCGTCTAAGTCTTCAGGCCCATCTTCGTCCAACAAACCGTCCCCGTCGTTATCAACCGGTCGTACCGAGCTTCGGTTCGATTGCGCCGTATGCATGTATAAATTGTGTCCGTCTGGGTTATTAATAGGCCGCAGATAAATTGTATTTTTATCAATAATCTTCGTAATCTGGGGGTCATTGCCATATCCTTCTATCAAATGTTGCATCAACCATAAGACCGATTCAACAGCGCTTATCTCGCCGCTATGCCGTCCGCCTTCAAAAAAGGCTGCCGGTTTATCGGTCGCTTTACCAGTTTTTTTATTGGTCAGTGTCAGTTGATAAATCGGACGCCCTTCGTAACTAAACCCTACCTCATACATGTCAATTAGATCAGGGTACTCAGCGGCCCACTTCCGCATCCAATAATAGACCACATTGGCCGTATGATACCTGTCAAAAGTGAGGGTCGTCGAAGGGGTATATTCGACCTCCGGATATTTGACCTTAGGGAAAAAACTGACCCCATGACGATACCCTTTGACGGTGTAAAACTTGGCGATGGTGTCGGATTCGGGCCATCGCTCTTCTATTAAAGGTTTCACTAACTGAGCGTTCAGGGCGCTCGTTGCAAAACTCAATAGAAACATGAATATAAATACTGACTTCATAATATGTTATTTTAAATAATTTTCTACCGAGCTTGAATCCCTAACGAGCGATTATCCCTAACGGAACAAATTTTAAATTCATCTCACTGAATATCAACATATTAAACTGATATTTTGGTTTTATTGGGTACGATTGTTTTTTATAATTAAGGTAGAAGGCATGTTTTGCAGTATGTGGTCGTACTCTTTAGAGATGACTTGCCACGTTTGATAGCTTACTAACATCAAATCGGCGTTTCCAAGCAACTCCCTGGTAGGGGTTTTTTCGGCAGTGACAGCCGTATCGTCCATCGTAGTCAAGTAATCCGATAACCGGTTTTCTATCACCGTAAAGGCATCGTCATTCGGCTTGGCATGATTCATCAGTTGCACAAGCCCGCGCGTCGTTTTATGAAGTGTTTTTACATAAGAAAGTAAAAACAAATCATTCTCATTGTTAATAATGACTAAGATATGATTAGCACGGACGAACCCTCGGTTCACAAAGACACCGACCGAGCAACGACTTTTTTCTACAAACTCTTTGGTCTTGTCTCTTATCAAGGCGCCGGGAGAAAAAATAGCCGGCGGTTGGTTCGTTCCAAACAGCTTCCTCCAGGCCCCAACGGCCTTGACATCCGTTTCAAGGACACTCATCGACACACCCGCGCCAACAAGCAGAAAATCAAAATTTTCATTGTTGACAATCGAACAAATATGCAACACCGCATTGTTACAGACATCATATCGGGTTGTTATGTTTAAATGTAACTTGCCGGCGTCATACAATACCGGTTCAAAGTTTTCTTTTTCAAAATCAGCCGCGCTAACCGGATTGACATCCGAGCCAACCGTCAGGTGAAGCGCTGTTATATCTAATTTTTTCTCTCCCATTGAGAACATCTGGTGTGCCAGATTGAGCATCGCCTGACTGTTACTCTTGCGCCCAAACGATAATAACAACTTGAACGAATCGGTTTTAAGCCGCTCTGTCTTTAAATATTTGAGCCTTTCGGAAGCGCGGAAACAAACATTGATGAAAGCTAATAAAGGGGATGTCATAAAAGTGGTTACTAACGTCATCAATACCAACATGACAAAGATAGCCGGCGGTAAAATCTTCATCTCTAATCCAATAGACAGTACGACGAGTTCCATCAAGCCGCGTGTGTTCATAAAAGCGCCTAAGTATAAACTGTTTTTCCAACTCTCTTTGGAAACCCGTGCGGCTATTATTGTGCTTCCAAATTTCCCAATAATAGCAACAAGGATAAAAGCGCCACATAAGAGCCACATCTCAGCGCCCTGTATCAGTCCGATTTTGGTATGAAGTCCGGTATAAACAAAAAATAAAGGGAGAAATATCGAAAGCGCTACATCCTCTATCTTTTCATTCATTATTTTGCGAAACTTGAAGTTTTCGGGCATGATAAGGCCTGCAATAAATGCACCAAACAGTGCATGTAAACCTAAAAGCTCGGTGATATACGACGAAAGAAGCAAAATGAAAAACATCAAAGCTACCAACGGTTTGCTCATCACTTCCTTGTTATAATACAGGTCGCCAATCACCCGTAACACAGGGCGGACTAAAAAAAACATGACGACGATATAGATTCCTGAAAATAAGATAATGTAAATAGCGCTATTCATAGTGCCTGCTTGCGCGTAAGCAACAACGGCTGCAAGCAGACACCAAGCAGTAATATCGCCGTTAGCAGCGCTCGACAAAGCGATTGTACCTAAGTGTGTGCGTGTCATCCCACGCTCCTGAATGATCCTGGCTAAGACAGGGAAAGCGGTTATACTCAAAGATATACCGATAAAAAGCGCAAAGGCTAAAAACGATGTCTCTTCCAAAGCATAAGCATCGAAAATAAAATAAGCCACCAACATACCCAGAAAAAATGGCACAATCGTACTCGTATGGCTGATAATGATCGTATCCTGTAAACGCTTGCGTACCATGCTCAAATCTAATTCCATCCCAATGATGTACATGAACAGTATCAAACCAAACTGACTCAACATCTTGATGTTTGAAAGGGAGGCTTCAGGGAAAAGAAACCCGGAAACAAACGGAAAGAAATAACCTAATACGGATGGCCCAAGCAGGATACCTGCCAGAATCTCACCTATCACAGCCGGCTGCCCTATCTTTTTAAATAATAACGCGACAAGGCGACAGGTCGCTAAAATAACGATGATTTGTAATAACAAGATGCCTATCGTCGATTGTATATGGGTGGAGGTTAGCTTGGAAAATAATCCGAAACCATCCTTTAGATGCTGGAAGAATGTACCGGAGGACATTAACTCAGCGGAAGCTGACAGAATGGTGTCTTTCTGCGCAATCCACCAGATTAACAGGCCGAAAACCATAATCATCAGGATATAAAATGTCAATTTCTTCGATGCTCTCATTTGCACTTTGTCTAAAAGCAGTAGAACTGAAACGGCAGGGATACCGTCGTTACATTTGCTGTTTACATACCCCTGCCTGTCCTGCCTGTCCTGCTTGTCGGCTGACACAGCTTCAAAGGGGGAGTTCATAACACAAGCAAAGGTTCAAAAAAAAAACGCGAATAGAAAAATTTTTTGAGGTTTTTTTTCGAAGTAACGAAATATGAAAATTTTTTTGTATTTTTGCGCCCTGAAAATTAAGGTATTGGATTTATTATCAAAATAAACATGAGTACAAAAACGCTGCGCTTACTGTTAGATGATCCTTGGTTATCGCCTTACAGCGACGTCATTGTTAAGCGTCATATCGTTGCTTGTAAGAAAGAAAATGAACTGTTAGGGCATGGCGCTTTGTCCCTGTCTGATTTTGCTACGGGACATCTCTATTTCGGCCTGCATCGGACGCACGAAGGGTGGGTGTTTCGCGAATGGGCGCCAAACGCTACTGCTATTTACTTAACAGGGACATTTAACGGATGGCGTAAAAACGAAGGTTATAGACTATCCAAAGCTGACAATGGCGTTTGGGAAATCTATCTTCCGGCTGATGCTATCCATCATCTTGACTTATATAAATTGCTGATAGAATGGGAAGGCGGCGGCGATGAGCGTATCCCCGCCTGGTGTCAACGGGTGGTTCAGGACGCGCATACGACGCTTTTCTCCGCGCAAGTATGGCACCCATCTGCTCCATACCGCTTTACATCCCAACAGTTTAAGCCTGTAACCTCCCCGCTGTTAATTTATGAATGTCACATAGGCATGGCACAGCAAGACGAAAGAATCGGGACGTATGAAGAGTTCCGTACCCGCGTTCTGCCGCGAATCGTACAAAACGGCTACAACGCCATACAAATAATGGGCATTCAGGAGCATCCCTACTATGGCTCTTTCGGCTACCACGTGAGCAGTTTTTTTGCCGCATCGTCACGCTTTGGGACGCCCGACGAACTGAAACGCTTAATTGACGACGCACACCAGGCTGGCATAGCCGTCATCATGGACATCGTCCATAGCCATGCCGTCAAAAACGAAGCCGAAGGGCTAGGACGCTTCGACGGAACCCCTTATTTATATTTTCACTACGGTACGCGACGCGAACATCCGTCATGGGATTCACTGTGCTTTGACTACGGCAAAAATGAGGTGTTGCATTTTTTACTTTCCAACTGTAAGTTTTGGTTAGAGGAGTATCGGTTTGACGGCTTCCGCTTCGACGGCGTTACTTCCATGCTGTTTTATAACCATGGTCTTAACGAACATTTTACGAGCTACGACAGCTATTATAACGGCAACCAGGACGGCGATGCCATTGCTTATCTTACCTTGGCCAACAAACTGATACACGAAGTGAATCCCAACGCTATCACCATTGCAGAGGACGTTAGCGGCATGCCCGGACTGGCGGCTATGACTGAAGACGGCGGCTACGGGTTCGACTACCGCATGGCGATGAACATCCCCGATTTCTGGATTAAAACGCTCAAAGAGAAAAAAGATGAAGACTGGCTACCGTCTGCTATATGGTGGGAGACGACCAACCGCCGGCAAGATGAAAAAACTATCAGTTACATCGAAAGCCACGACCAGGCTTTAGTAGGCGACAAAACGCTTATCTTCAGGCTGATAGACGCCGATATGTACTGGCACATGCAGGTCGATGACCGAAACTTGAAGGTCGAAAGAGGCATGGCTTTGCATAAGATGATACGATTAATAACGGCGACAACCATCAACGGCGGATATCTTAATTTTATGGGAAATGAGTTCGGACACCCCGAATGGATTGACTTCCCACGCGAAGGGAATGGATGGTCATGTAAATACGCACGCCGACAATGGCATTTAGTAGATAACCCCCATTTAAAATATCATTTTCTCAATGAATTTGACAGGGCTATGATTCGTTTGATAAGTAGCGTTAAGAATTTTCACAGCGCCCCTTTACAAAAGTTATGGGAAAATAACCACGACCAACTCCTTGCCTATCAGCGCGGTGATTTCGTTTTCGTTTTCAACTTTAATCCAGTAAAATCGTTCCCCTGCTTCAGCTTGCTTACCCCTCCGGGCAAATACAGGGTGACGCTTAATACAGATGATAAACGATTCGGTGGAAACGGACTAAACGACGATTCCATCGAACATTTCACCCGCTACGACCCACTTTACAAAGAAGCGAACAAAGGATGGCTCAGCCTGTACCTCCCCGCTCGTTCAGCCCTCATTTTAAAGAAAACCGAAATGATTAATGATTAATAATTAATGATAAAAAATTCGTGTAATTCGTGACTTCGTCTTAAAATTCGTGGTAAAAAAAATATTATAATTCGTGATTTCATCAAAAATTCGTAGTTAAAAATGCTAACATTCGCACCCATCTTTAAGGAGCTAATCTGGGGAGGCGCCAACATCCTCCCCTTCAAAGGCCTCCCTCCGGACAACCGCATGATTGGAGAAAGCTGGGAGCTTGCTCATTTGGAACAAGGTGTCTCGGTCGTTGCTAATGGCGAACTGACCGGCAAAACGATTGCCGAACTGATACAAATATACGGTTCGCAGTTGCTGGGTTCAAAGGTATACAATCAATACGGTAACACTTTCCCGTTATTGATAAAGTTCATCGATGCACGCGAAAAGCTATCTATTCAAGTGCATCCTAACGACCGACTCGCACAGGAGCGTCACCAATTGTCGGGCAAAACCGAAATGTGGTATATTGTCAAGGCTACCTCCGACGCAGCCATTTTCTGTGGTTTTGCTCAACCTATCGACGCCGATGAATACGTCCATCGCGTAATAAATAACAGCCTAATGGAAGTACTGCAACGCTACCGCGTAAAAGCCGGCGACGTCTTTTTCCTCCCCGCAGGACGCATTCATGCCATCGATGCCGGATGTCTCATCGCCGAAATTCAACAAACAAGCAACATAACCTACCGGATTTACGATTATAACCGAAGGGATTCAAATGGCAACCTGAGGGAACTTCATACCGAATTAGCTAAGGATGCCATTGATTTTTCTTTCTGTCCAGATTATAAAACGACCTATCATGTTATAGAAAACGAAGCGATACCGCTCGTCCAATGCCCCTATTTCACTACCAATTTACTCAAACTCAACCAACCGATAAAACGGGATTTCTCGATGCTCGATTCGTTTGTTATCTATATTTGTACGAAAGGCGTCGCTATCCTGAAAGATAATTATGGCTTTACGCTTAACGTCCGACAGGGACAAACGATATTAATCCCTGCCGATACGCTTTCGGTGACGATAGAACCGACGATGTCATCAGATTTTTTAGAGACATTTATTTTAAACAGATGATTTTCAAACAAACCTGTATAGTTATCTTTATTACCTCTTTCGCATTTTGCGGCTGTAATAACAAATCCTTCGGTATGTGGGACGATGCCAACGGTATGTCTATACACCGTTTCGATTCGGTCTTATATCAATGGATTGATACGGATGATTCAAACAGTTTACAGTTACTCATCAGCGACTACCCCCAATTGTTAGGATTATTAGGGAAATCACTATTTCAGTCCAATGATACCGATTCCACCGTTTTTTTTACAAAATTGAAAAAGTATTACTCCGAACCCACGCTGAAGAATTTGTACAAAGATGCGATAACGTTATACGACGCCCATTCACCGGCAACCCGGCCAATCGAACAAGAACTCTCTTACGGTTTCACACGGATGAAAGAACTGTTCCCTTCTATCCAGATACCTGCCGTTTATATGCACGTTTCCGGATTGCAGCAAAATATGATTGTTGCGGATAGCCTGCTCTCTATCTCTATCGACAAATACTTAGGCGACAGCTATCCCCTGTATGCAAAATTCTTTTACCCGTATCAGCGCAAAAACATGTTACCCGCGTGTGCCGCCAAAGATGGCCTTTATGCGTGGCTTTCCTCCGAGTATCCCTTCATTGAAAAAGAACGTACCCTGCTTAACAAAATGATTTATGAAGGGAAGATGCTTTATGTGCTGACACAGACAGGGTATAATTACTCGTTACAACAAATGATGCAATGGACGGATAAAGAGTATCAATGGTGTCAGAAAAACGAAGCGATTGTTTGGAAAACCCTTCAGGCAAACAAGCTGTTGTATTCGGCGGATGAATTAACCGTATCTAAGTTTTTTTCTCCAGCGCCCTCCACCTTTTTTTCGGGAGAAGCGCCCGGAAACATGGGAAATTTTATAGGGTACAGAATCGTTGCAAGCTACATGAAACAAACAAAAGCATCCATCGAAGCGTTGATGACTAACAATAATGCACAGGAAATACTCAAGACATCCAAATACAAACCGTGATATGAAACTTATTGACGAAAAATTATTAGATGCGACTATGCTGAAAGCGCAACAGTCGCCGCGTCTACGAATGAATTACAATTTTCACGATTCGTTAGACGACCCGATTAACAGGCTGATAAATGCAATGGAGCCGGGCACCTATCTGCGACCGCACCGCCATAAAAACCCGGATAAAACAGAGATATTTCTACTTTTACGGGGTAAAGTAGCGCTCTTTCTTTTTGACGACATAGGTATTATTACGGAACAACACCTGTTAAATCCGAAAAACGGAGTTTATGGAGGCGAGATTCCCGCCTATGTTTGGCATACGCTGCTTGTCTTAGAGCCGGGAAGTGTTATTTATGAAGTGAAACAAGGCCCATTCAAGCCTTTATCACCGGAAAACATGGCGCCATGGAGTCCCGAACCGGAAGATACCGAAGGCGTGAAACAGTTCATGGACAAATTAAAAAGATATGTATAATATACCTGTTAAGCAGTATCTAAGTGAAAATGGCTATCCTCGCTTTTCTCTCAGAGCCGTCCTTTTTGATATGGATGGCGTATTGTACGATTCCATGCCGAACCATGCCTTTTCGTGGACGAAAACGATGCTGAATCATGGAATAATCATGACAGAAGAAGATGCTTATCTGCACGAAGGACGTGTAGGCGATGAGACCATTCAAATCGTCGCAGCCCGCGAAGGCAAAGTTTTTTCGGCAGAAGAAAGGAAACATATCTATAAGGAAAAAACCAATTGGTTTGCTTCCTGTCAGGAAGCGCCTGTGATTCCTGGCAGCTTAGCGTTGTTGCAAAAGGTAACAGCCGGCGGATTATTTGCCATGCTCGTTACAGGCTCCGGCCAACCCTCGCTCATAGACCGGGTCAACCTTGATTTCCCTGACATTTTTACGCGCGACAGAATGGTGACTTCATTTGATGTGAAGAAAGGAAAGCCCCATCCAGAGCCATACCTTACAGCGCTTCAAAAAGGAAGTCTGCAACCCTTCGAGGCCATTGTCATTGAAAACGCTCCGCTTGGCATCGAATCGGCACGTGCTGCGGGATTGTTTGTCATTGCCGTCAACACCGGTCCGCTACCCGATTCCGTCCTGATGGACGCCGGCGCAAATTTATTGTTTCCCTCACTCATAGCCTTATCCGACGAGTGGGAAAACCTTCAACTTTTAAACCCGTAAAAATACCTTAAACTTATAAAGCAAATACAATATAAAGAACAATATCAGGAAATTACCAAACGTGAGCCATACTTTATAGTAGGCATCACCCATAAACTGTAATAATCCGTGTGACACCGAATCGACGACACACCTGAAGTTGATTACCTGACCTAATACGTAGGCCACAATAGAGTTCATGCCGTAAAATTTCAACCAGTTCAAACCTTTGGAATAGCCCCGACAGTCGATGACATAATAAAAGACAGCCATCAGTATTAGACACCACCCGCCGGAATATAATGTCATGCTACATGTCCATATTTTCTTGATAATAGGCATCTGTATATGCCATAACTGCGAAATAAGGATACATGCTATTCCTGCTATTAAGAGGGTTTGCGCATTACGAAGGCGGTCTGCTCCATTCTTCATCACACCGCCTGCAATCGTTCCCATTAATACTGTAACGCCGAATGTCAAACTGCTGAGTATCCACGTATACTGATACCTGGAAGAAAACGACCAGGTCCCATCGGCAGCCCACCGCACGCCATCTCTGAAACGGCCTAATACAAAGCGGTCGACTTTCTCGGCGAAGTTGTTTTCCGGTGTGAAATCACCCAGAAAAGTCATCGGAAACCAATAGAGCATCAACAATATAAAAGCCCATATAATCTGCCAGCGCATGGAAGAACAATGGAGATAAATAATGGCGGTAATCAAATAACCCGTTGCAATGGCCTGCAAGGTGTTTGAATAAAGCCGTAGACGGTGCATATCAAAATCAAGCAGATTACCTTGAACGATAGCGCCTAAAATAAAAAGTAAAGCCACCCGTTTGAGTATCCGTTTATAAATGGCCGATTTATCGGCCATCTGCCGGTATTTGGCAAAAGAAAAAGGCATACTGACGCCCGACATAAAAAGGAATAATGGCATGACTAAATCCCAGGCCCTGAATCCCACCCAATTTTCATGGTTGAAGTGATAGAGAAGCGTGTCGCCAAAAGGCAGGTTCATAGCCCGTATAAGCGCATAAAAGACCGGTTGAAAAAAAACCAGCATAAAGAGGTCGAACCCCCGCAGGATATCCAGCGACTTTAGTCTTTCGGTAATTTGTTTTTCCATAATTGTTATTTTTTGAATATATAGTTTTGATTAAGAAGCTATCAGGTTTTCGTCGTTGCTTAATTTTCCATATTATAAAATTAAAATTAACTGCAAATGTACGAAATATTATCGATATATAAGTATTTGTCTACTCAAACAATTATTTTTCTACCATTGTCAAAATGCACCATTTATTTTATTTCTTGGTGTTTGTTTAAAAATCCCCTATATTTGCCCTCTCAAACAAGCTATTTTTTATGCATAAAAAACTTTTATTAGGAGATGAGGCTATTGCACAGGCAGCTTTAGATGCTGGTTTATCAGGCGTTTATTCGTATCCCGGAACGCCTTCGACAGAGATAACAATGTATATTCAACAGCAAACAGCCGGCAGTTCCATTCACAGCCGATGGTGCGCCAATGAAAAAACAGCGATGGAAGCGGCGCTTGGTTTGAGTTATGCCGGCAAACGCGCTTTGTGTTGCATGAAACATGTCGGCCTGAATGTGGCTGCCGACTGCTTTATGAATATTGCCATGAGTGGTATTAACGGCGGGATGATTGTCGTTACGGCTGACGACCCGTCTATGCACTCTTCTCAAAACGAACAGGATAATCGTATCTACGGCGATTTTGCCATGCTCCCGATGTTTGAACCCTCCAATCAGCAAGAGGCTTATGATATGACTTACGAAGGGTTTGAACTGTCAGAAAAATTTGGCTATCCTATTTTGATGCGTATCACGACCCGTATGGCGCACTCCCGTACAGGCGTTGTTACGCGCGAACAACAACCGCAAAACGACCTGCATTTCTTGCCTGATGGACGTAAAAGGTTTGTTTTGTTACCTGCCTTGGCACGCCAAAGGTTCAAAGTCTTATTGGAAGCGCAGACACTTTTTCTTCAAGCCTCCCAAGCATCGGCTTATAACCGCTATTTTGACGGCCCCAATCGAAAAAGGGGAATCATAACCGCCGGTATAGCCTTTAATTATCTTTCCGAATATTATCCGGACGGGTTTGAGCATCCTGTTTTGAAAATCTGTCAATATCCGCTGCCTGTTAGTCATTTAGAGAAAATAACTTCCGAATGTGATGAGATATTCGTTTTCGAGGACGGATATCCATTTATAGAAAAACTGTTACGAGGCTACCTCAACAAAGGACTAACCATTCATGGACGTATGGATGGAACTGTCAGGCGCGACGGCGAACTGACGCCACAAGCTGTTGCAATAGCGTTAGGTACAACATCGGAACCCTATTATACTATTCCGGCGTTAGTAGCCCCCCGTCCGCCCTTGTTATGTCAGGGCTGTGGTCATCGCGATTTATTTGAAGCATTGAAAGAGGTGGTCGTTTCCTATCCGTTAGCGAAAGTGTTCTCCGACATCGGATGTTATACGCTCGGCGTTTTGCCCCCTTTCAGCGCTATTGACACCTGTATCGACATGGGCGCGTCTATCACAATGGCCAAAGGAGCATCCGATGCAGGTGTTTTTCCTGCCATTGCCGTTATCGGCGATTCCACTTTTACACATTCCGGAATAACCGGCTTACTCGATTGTGTTAATGATGATACAAATGTAACTATCATTATTTCAGATAACCATACCACGGCTATGACAGGCGGACAGGATTCGTCTGGTACAGGCCGGTTAGAAGCTATCTGTAAAGGGATTGGCGTTTCTCCCGAACATCTCCGTACAATTGTACCATTGAAAAAAAACCATGAAGTTATGACGACGATGTTAAGAGAAGAGATAAGCTACAAAGGCGTATCGGTTATAATTCCAAGTCGCGAATGTATACAAACGTTGAAAAGAAAAAAGAGATGGGAACAGTGAACAGGGAACAGTGGATAGAAAAAACTGAAAATTGATTACATCCCCCTCCCCCCATTTCTTCCCTTCGGAAAGAGACACATTGATCGATTTTCATAGGAATGTTCAAAGTGGGACTTAAGCTGAAAACTATATAATTATGCTTAAAAATATTATTTTAGCCGGTGTCGGCGGGCAGGGTATCCTGTCGATAGCCGCAGTTATTGGAGAAGCAGCCCTGAAAGAGGGTTGGTACATGAAACAATCGGAGGTGCATGGCATGAGCCAGCGCGGTGGCGATGTACAGTCACATTTACGCTTATCCGATAAACCGATTGCATCCGACCTGATACCCGTCGGACAAGCCGATATTATTATCTCGTTAGAGCCGATGGAAAGCCTGCGTTACTTGCCCTATCTAAAAAAAGAGGGGTGGCTTGTGACTAATTCTCAACCCTTCATCAACATCCCTAACTATCCTGACTTGCAGGCCATACTTGACGAAATCGACAAACTGCCTGATAAAGTGATATTGGATGTCGAATCGATTGCTAAGAACATCGGCTCCTCACAATCGGCCAATATGGTTATGCTGGGAGCGGCAACGCCCTTTCTCGGTATTGATTACGACAAGATAGCCGATGGTATCCGGACTATTTTTGCCCGCAAAAGCGATGATATTATCCAACTAAACCTGAAGGCTTTGAAAGCCGGCTATGAAACGACAAAAATTTTTTTTAAAAATAATTGACCTTTCATAAAAAACAGCTACTTTTGTACTTTTATCCGATTAAACTATAAAAATTTATCATTATGACATGTCCGAAATGTGGAGCGCAAAATATGGATGGGGTATCCTTTTGCGGTAGTTGTGGCGCTCAATTGGCACAACGCAGTCCATTTCCAACCGAAGAACCCAGACAAAATGTAAGTTACCAACAGGCTCAACAACCGCAACCGCCTTTATATGGTGTGCCGCAAGGCAACGCAGGCTATCAGAGCAGTTATGCAGGAGGTTTTCCAAACAACACCCCGATTCCGCCTAAGAACTGGATGACGGAATCTATCATTGTTACAATTGTATCGTTCATTTGTTGCTGTTCGCCTATATCTCTTATTTTAGGGATAATAGCTATTGTTAAAGCCAACAATGTGAATACGCAGTTTAACATGGGCAATTACAATGAAGCAAACCAAAATGCCGAATCAGCCAAAAACTTTACGATGTGGGCAGCTATTATTGCTGTAATTTACAACATCTTAGGAGTGCTTTTGTATTATTTCTTTTTTGCCTCCATCATCTCACAAGCGGGAGGATTGGAAGAACTTCTTAACTCACTGAAATAAAATTGACAGTAGCAAAAAGGATATGGATTGGCGTGGCGTTTATGGGTGTCGTCATAGTCGGTTCCTATCTCTATTCCCGTTATAATCCGGAAGACTACCGATTCTTTCCTAAGTGTCCGGTCTATCTTTTATCCGGCTATATGTGTCCCGGTTGCGGTTCACAAAGGGCTTTGTATCATCTGTTTCACGGACATATCGCAACAGCTTTCAAGTATAACCCTTTGGTAATGTTGCTGATACCCTATATTCTATCCGGTATTTACTTCGAGTATATCGCTAATAAAAGCAGACCACGTATTAGGAGACTCAGGGATCGGCTTTTCGGCAAGTGGGCTTTTATTATTTTGCTGGTGTTGATAGCATTTTTCACGTTCATCCGTAATTATTCTAAGGCGGGATGCTTTTTCATTTCGGGAACTAGTATTTCGTAAGTCTGGTCGGAATAGAATAATACTACCTTCTCTACGGCTTTCGCTGGTTTTTCTTTATAGATAACAATCTCTTTTTCAACTACTCTACTATTATTTTCGAGTTTAGAGTCGGCTTCTGCTGGCTTTACTTCTTCTCGTTGTCGTGCACTTGTACGAAAACTGTTTCCAGGCGATGTTTTAGTTTGAGAAGGGTTACTAATTGTATTCTCTCCGGTATTTTCATGTTGTGTGTTGAAGATATCGGCATCGCTTCCCTTTGTTTTCGTAGGATTTTGCTTCCATTCCGTTATAGGTAGTCTGCTTTCTGTTTGTTTCTGAGCTATATCGGTCTGATGTTGCCAGATACTCGGTTGAATTTGCATTTTTTCCGTTTGTTCATTAGGTTTTGTCTCGAAATCCTCTGTCTGGAGATGCTTTATTTTCATCGTACTTGTACCGGTAAGTAACCAGCGAGGGTCGACATCTTCAAACCGGTCAATAATTTTCGTTATCACATCAGCGCTTGGATTGTTACGTCCGTTCATAATGTGCGACATGGCGCCTCGTTGAATTCCAATAGCCTCCGCAAACTGGGAGGCGTTCATTTTTTTATCCTGCATAATTCGGATAATTCGTTGCGTATGATCATTCATAACTATCTGTTTTATATCTTATTCCTGACAAAATGGCATAAAAAAGTGATAGAAAAACGATACAAATATACATATAATAATATACATGACAAAAAATATTTTTGTTTACAAAATTAGTTTACAATTATTTTACAATGATACTGTAATACAAGTGCAAACACAACATATACAAATATAAACTTTTTACAATTGTATCATAATTCCGCTTGAGTAATAATTTTTCAATTCAAGCTATACTTAGTTAAAAAAACGCTAACTACTTAATATTATGATATTAAATGATAAAATATAATTAGAAAAGATTCGTTCAACTCAATTAAGTATTAAATTCGGTTAAATTCTATTAATAATCGGTAAGCAAGTCTTTAAATAATCATTGTAACATGCTATTTATGAACATATTAATATAAATATTATTTCAAAAATTAATCCCTGCATAACGACACGTCACAAATGTTTGCAAATGTATATTATACCAATAAATCAAATCCGATAAAAAGTGACTATCCCTGAAATGATACAATTGTATTGTGATAGCAAGGGGAATATTTAAGGTGATTGCTAACAAACAGGATGATACATTTGTTACCGTCTGCTTCAAATCATGCAAAAGTATATATATGTAAACATTCTGAGAACGCATACAAAAACTAACATGACACATTGTCATTCCGCCACGGGGACGGGGGAAAAGGCGGAGCATCCCTTCATCGCCCCAAAAAAAGGAGAATTAGAAATGACATCAAAAAGTATTCGTCGTTAAGTATACGGCAGAGTTTAAATCAAAAGAAAGACGTTATCAAAACAACGCAGGATGGTAAACAGATGGTGTGATGTTTTCCGAATATGTCTATTCTGAGTCCACTCCGAAAAGTATTTTTTAACCACAAAGTACACAAAGCTAACACAAAGGACACAAAGAAAAGAGTCTGTATTACAACACTTTGTGCACTTTATGAAATCTCTTTGTGTACTTTGTGGTATAACTTTTTGTTTTACCGGAGTGGACTCAATTCTGTAAAAATTCTGTAATTCTGTAATACTAATGAAAGATTTTATAAAGCAACTCCCTGTAAATATCCCCTGTGGTAAGCGAAGCAGAAGTGCCAAAGCCTTTCGTTTTGGCATCAGCTATTCGGATTTCATGGATGATATCAAAAACTTTCTTTGCCGAATAGTGTCGAAGCCCTAACAAATAATCCGATGCCTGGATAGGCCATTGCAAACGAAGGGTTTGCATAATACCGCGCTCTGTTTTGTCCTTTGCATACAGGCAAATCATTAGATTGACAAAATAACCGAAAACCGACGGTAAGACCGGTTGTCCTAAGTTGGCTTTCGGATTCTTATCAAAATAGTCGGCAATACGGTTCGCTCGCAACACATCTTTTGACGCTATAGCGTTGATAAACTCAAAACTGTTGAAGTCTTTGCTAATACCTATATGGGTTTCAATAATTTCGGGCGTTATGCGCTTCACAGCGCTATTACTGAAAACGATAGCTAATTTCTCGGCTTCATTTTCTAACTTACTCAAGTCATTACCCATATAGTCGGAAACTATTTGCGCGCTTTTCATGTCAATTTCCATTGAGCGTTTTTTCATGAACGACATGATATACTCCGGCATTTTATAGTCGGGAACTTTTTTCGATTCAAAGACGATACCATTCTTCTTAGCTTCGAGCATCAGTATCGTCCTGCCATCTATCTTTTTATACTTGTAACATATTACAAATATAGTAGTAGCAACAGGCGCTTTCACATAATGACTCAGTGTTTCAATCTTAGAAAGGTTTTGAGCCTCTTTGATAACCACTAATTGTCGGGCTGCCATCACAGGAAAACGTCGGGCTGCATTCATAACGGTTATCGGATCGGTATCTATACCGTAAAAAATCATTTGATTGAAATCCCTTTCGGTATCATTGAGGGCATGTTTAACTAACAATTCTTCTATCTTGTCGATAAAATAGGGTTCCTCTCCCGCTAATATATAAACAGGCTCAAACTGTTTTGCGACAATGCTTTGGCACAGTTCTTCAAATGTATAGTCCTTTTTAGCCATCTTTATAAACATTAAAATTCATCAAAAATTACGCTATTACACAAAAAAAAGTTACTTTTGTCTCGTCTATTGATTGACAAAGATAGTGCAAACCGAGAGAAAAACAAAAAAACTTGTTTTTTTTTATTCCGAGGTGAAGCCTATTTTCTATTTTCTTGATAAAAGATAGTGCAAACCGAGAGAAAAACAAAAAAACTTGTTTTTTTTTATTCCGAGGTGAAGCCTATTTTCTATTTTCTTGATAAAAGATAGTGCAAACCGAGAGAAAAACAAAAAAACTTGTTTTTT
>Ga0209628_10000902_pt1 | contig 18673 bp, 14 predicted proteins | sample TergutCu122P4_FD_187285 | JGI IMG/M metagenome (GOLD analysis project Ga0209628, IMG submission 187285) | Cubitermes ugandensis P4 segment gut microbial communities from Kakamega Forest, Kenya - Cu122 P4 (SPAdes) (version 2) | ecosystem: Host-associated > Arthropoda: Insects > Digestive system...
CTTGAAAGTAAAGTATTTCAGTCACGTTGTATCGAAATAGTACATCTGGAAATATCTGTCAAATTTGAACCTCACTTTCTCGGCCACAAAAACAGTTGTAAGTATTTGATACAAAAGCAGTTAGCTTCATTTTACTAAAAAACCACCCACAGATTTTGGTGAGGAGGCGAAAAATGAACGGTGCTTCCTTTTTGATGTAACCATTCATGTCCGAAAAATTTCCCAGGCATATCGCAATCATCATGGACGGCAACGGTCGCTGGGCCAACGGTCGCGGTCTGCCGCGATTCGAAGGACATAAAGTCGGAGCGGAAGTCGTCCGGAAGATCACTGAATACTGCACCGAAATCGGAATCCGGCAGCTCACGCTGTACTGCTTGTCCAGTGAAAATTGGAAACGTCCGAAAGAAGAACTGGAATTTCTCATGCAGCTCTTGTCGGCGTACATTGTCGCCGAACGTCCGACGATGCTCAAAAACAACATCCGCCTGGCGATCATCGGTTCCCGGCAGGGGATACCGGAACCCGTTCTTGCGGAAATGGACGAAAGCGTTCGACTTTGCTCGCAAAACGACGGTTTATGTCTCTGTTTGGCCATCAACTACGGAAGCCGTAGCGAAATCGTCGACGCCGTCAAGTCGATCATTGCCGAAGGAATTCGTCCTGAAGAGATTAACGAAGCGACGATTTCCGAACATCTTTACACGAACGGGATGAGCGATCCGGACCTTCTGATTCGAACGGCGGGCGAAATGCGGCTGAGCAATTATCTTCTTTGGCAGCTCAGCTACGCGGAAATTTGGGTCACACAAACCTGCTGGCCCGATTTTACCGTAGAACTGCTTCAGGAAGCGATCAACGACTACGCTCGCCGCGACCGAAAGTTCGGCGGACTTATCGGTTAGCCGCCTCGCCCTGCGAGGCGAGAATCGGGCATCTTGCGTCTCGCAGGGCGAGGCGGCTAAATGCCTTTCGACTTCAGATATTCCTTGATTTGAGCAATGGTAAACGTACCGAAATGGACGATGGACGCAACAAGAACGTCCGTTGCATGTCCGTTTTCGATCACGTCGTAAAGATGTTCCAGCTTACCCGCTCCACCGGAGGCAATGATCGGCAGTTTCACGGCGTCGGCAATCGCCCGGGTCATCGGAATGTCGTACCCGGTCTGCTTGCCGTCGGTGTCCATACTGGTCGGCAAAATCGCGCCGACGCCGAGCTTTTCGACCGTTTTCGCCCATTCAACGGCGTCAAGTCCGGTCCCTTTTGTGCCGCCGTTAATCACGACCTCGAACCCGGAAGGGAGCGTTGCCGATTTTCGGGTATCGATTGCGACCGTGATCCGTTCGCCGCCGAACGTTTCGACCGATTCTTGTACGAAATCGGGATTCCTGACCGCCGCCGAGTTCATCGACACTTTCGAGACGCCCAGGTCGAACATTTTTTGAATCGCGTCGATGGAATTGATCCCGCCGCCGACGGTGAGTGGAATACGTATCCCGGCAACGGTTCGTCGGATCGTCTCGTAAAACGCCTGTCGTCCTTCGAGCGTTGCCGTGATGTCCAGAAACACCAGCTCGTCCGCACCGGAGTCGGAGTAATGCTTCGCACTCTCCGCCGGATCACCAAGTTCCTTGAGGTTGATAAAATTAACGCCTTTGACGAGACGACCGTCCTTCGTGTCCAAACAGGGAATAATTTTTGTCATTGTGGTCGGAAAATCGACAGTTTATAGGGTAAAGCAGACGACAGCACCAAGTTTACCAGTTTTGCCAGTCTTGACTACCTGTACGCTCTGATTTCCAGGTCGATAACAAGTTCGCCAATAACAATGGTAGCCGGGAACGGAGCGCAGCGCAGTGACCGGATCAAACCGCTGGGAAATCCGGTCACTTCACTGCGTTACGTTCTCGGCTGCCAATCACAAAATGCAGTTGTTATTTTTATACTGTTCCTTACTCCACCGGCAACTGTCTCTGGATCGAGTTCATGATTCCGGAAAAGATCGGTTGCGGTCGCCCTTGGAAACTCTTGTCGGTTACGGTGTCGATCCCGCTTTTGTAAGCAGCGCAACGAAACGCAAAACGGTCGAGTGCCTCCAATGCGAGCCAAACGGTGTATTGCGAATCCGAATTGGCGGCGTCAAGCAACGTTTTCACGGCGGCGTCAACGTCGGCGGCGTTTCCGTAACGACCAAGTGTCTCAGCGGCAACGGTTCGAACGGCAGACTCTTCGTCCAGGAGCAACGCTTCCAATCGTGGCTTCCATTTTTCGTACATGGCGGCGGTTTCTTTGCCGGGCTTCGTGCCGTCCGGTCCGGCGGTGTCCGCAAACCGTATCAAAATGCCGATTGCCCCCCAGTACCGAACTGCCGAATCGGTGTCATTGAGCAGAAGTGTGATTCCACTGTCCGGCGTGGATCGGTCTGCGGCACTAAAGGCCGCGTCGAGGATTTTTTCAAGCGGGTATTTTTCAAAATCGTGTCCCATTTCATAAGGCGTCGAACCGGCAAACCGATCATGCAGCATGTTTTCCGGCAAAAAATGAACATCGCGAACACCAAGGAGATGATCGAGCAACGCTTCTCTCAGGCGGCACTTGATTTCCTGATGTTCCGGTGAATCGGACAGATTGACGACTTCATCCGGATCGGTCTGCAAATCGTACAGTTCCTCGGTCGGTTTGAGTTCCCAGAAGAACGCCTGTTCCGTCGGCAGATTCCCGGCGTCGTACAGTTCCCGCCAAACTTGTGTCGTGCGGGTTTGGAACATGTAATTGTTGCGGGCCCCGTAGATGATCTGCGGATGAAAATTTCGTACGTAAACATGGCGGCCGTCGCTGACGGAACGAACCAGGTCGGCGCGTTCGTCCATGCGGCCACGAAATCCGAACACGAATTCCCGCGGCGGTCCGGAAAACGTTCCCGCAAAAGCGACGCCCTGCATCTGCTCCGGCGGTTTGATCCCGGCGATGCTGAGCACCGTCGGAGCCAGATCAACGAACGAAACGAGTTGTTCGCCGACACCGTTTTCCCGGTACTCTTTCGGAGCAAGATGTTTGAATTTCGGCGGAAAGTAAACGAGCATCGGTACACCGAGTCCGCAGTCGAGTGGCGTTCGCTTGTTGCGAGGCATACCACTGCCGTGATCGCCGAAAAAGAAAATGATCGTGTCGCCGCTCAAACCGGCCTCGTCGAGTTCGTCGAGTTTTTCACCGCAAAGGCGATCCATTTGAGCGATCCGCTCGTGATACTGTGTCCAATCGCGGCGGATTTCCGGGACATTCGGATGGTATTTCGGAACCGGCGTCTTGTCCGGATTGCGTTGGAGTTCGTACGGGTTGCGAATTTGCGATTCATGCGTGATTTCGAAGTTGAACACGGCAAAAAACGGTTGGCCCGGTTTCCGGTTTTTATAATGCGCCTGCCGGTTTGAAACGTCCCAACAATTTTTCCAGTCCCGGGAAAAGAAGTTGTAATCCTCCTTGGCGTTATTTGTACAATAATATCCGGCCCGGCGAAGATAATCGGGAAACAGTTTGATCGTTTTCGGTATCGGGACGTTGCTGCGCATCTGTTCGGCTCCGAGCGAAGCGGCATAACAACCTGTAATGATCGTCGTCCGTGCCGGAGCGCAAACGGGATAATTCGACCAGGCGAAGCGGTACCGCATTCCACGCTCGGCCAGTTTGTCAAGTCGCGGCGTTTCGGCTTGTGGAAAATCGTAACAGCCGAGATGCCGCCCGATGTCTTCGCAGGTCAACCAAAGAATGTTTGGATGTTCCCCGGCGGAAAGATCGCCGACAACGATGAAACAATGTGTTGGAACGATAAACAATGTCAGGAGGAACAGCGGGATTCTCATGGAAAACGGTTTCTGAAACAATTATCGAAGTGAATCAACCCAGGTGGTGTCATTTTCAGGGGCAATTATCTTTCCGGGATTGAAGAGATTTTGCGGATCGAACAATGTTTTGATTGATTGAAAAACGGGAAAGAGAAATTGGTGCTGTTGCGGAAGAAATTGCGCTCCGATTCGTCCGCAAACGCCGTCGGAACTGATCGTGCCCCCTTGCCGGATCACTTCGGTATAAACCTCTTCAACAAGCCGAAGTATCAATTCCGTAACATTTTCCCGGGCCGTGTTGATGATCGGATTCACCCGCAAATGTCCGTGTCCGACATGACCGCTGAAAGAGGCGAACACATCATGACGTTTGAAAATATTCTGAACCAACACAAGAAACGCCGGAAGTTTGTCAATCGGAACGGCGATTTCCTCAAAAAACGGCAGAGCCTTGTACGGCAACGCCATTCGTGCCAAAGCAATTTCCCCCTTATGAAGAAAATCGCGGAAAAAGTCCAGCTCCTCTTGCCCGTAAGCATGTCGTACACTGAAACAAAGCTGCTCGCCGGTTTGCAAGTCGTCAAGCATCGCGTTAAGCCGGTCCGCGATTTCATGCGATTGCGAAGCGTCGATTTCCACGAAGAGAACCGCTTCGGTCTCTTGCGGAAGGAATGGTTGGAACCGCTTATCCCATTCCCGAACCATGTTGATGCGCCGCCGGTCCAACAGTTCGCAGCAATTCGGTCTATGTGGCAGTAAAGCGGAGACCGCTCTGGTCGCTTTTTCCAGAGAATCGAACAGAAAGATTGCATTTCCCCGATGGAGGGGACAAGGGACCGTTTTGATCTGCATTTCCGTAACGAGAGCAAGCGTCCCTTCGCTTCCGGCAAACAAACGAGCAAGATTGATTCCGTCGGAAAGCTGCTCACCCAGGGGGGAAGAGTGCATCACCCCTTCCAAGCGATACCCGGCCCGGTCCGGCGAAGAGTTCGATTGTTCCAAACAGATTTCTCGAAGCGAGGGGGCCAGGCAATCCCGAACACCGCGAAAAATCTGCTTTTCCTGCTCTCCATGAAGCCGTTCTTCGCCAACGTGTTCCGACGAAACGGAGAGTACTTCGCCGTTTGCCAACACGACCTCCAAAGCGGCGATGGAGTTCCTCGGCGAACCGTATTTCAACCAGGACATCCCCGCCCCGTCGCAAGCGAACCAGCTTCCAAGAGTCGTCGCTGGAGAAAAACCGGGATCGGGACCGATCATACGGTCATGCGAACGGCGAAGCATCGCGTTAATCCGGGACCGGATTGCCCCGGGCTGAACGACGACGATTTCATCGTCAACCCGAATCAGGCGACGCATGAATCGGGTGAAATCAAGGATCAATCCCGTTCCGAGTGCCCCGCCGCCCCGCCCGGTTCCGGCCCCGCGAGGGTGGATCGAGAGGTTTTTCTCCGCCGCGTAATGGACGCAGGCAACGACATCTTTCGTCGATTTCGGCCAAACGACCCCCGCCGGCTGTGTCGCAAACAGACTGGCATCTGTCGCGTAAAGGTGCAACGTCGTTTCATCGCAGCGCACTTCCCCTTCGATCAACCCGCGAAGATCGTCCTGAAGTCGTGCCTGAGTGGGGGAAAGCATGGTGGTGAAAGCGTTTATTCCGTTTAATTTCAGATTTCAACCCGTTTCCTCTGGTTGACCGACTCGATTTGATAATGGCACAAAACGAGGGCGTCCCGAGCAAGTTGACCGTCGAGCATTTTTGACGGTTTGCCGGACTTGACGGCGTCGGTTACTTCCTTCATTTCGTGCGAGAACATCTCGATTTCGTCGTAATTTGGAAGTTCCGGCTTTTCGACTTTTCCGTCTTCCGTCAAGACCGTAACCGGTGTCCCCATGAACGTTTCGCAAAGGACCGTCGCCTTTTCGAAATGAACTTCGTAGCCGTGCGTAAACGGGCGGCCCTGCTGCATGATGACGCCACTTGTCGCCGTAACGACCAGTCGCGGATCGTCGTACAAGAATTGCGTATTGAAGAACTCCGGCACGTTGCCCCGGGTTCGACCAACGCTCTGCACCGCTTTCGGCATTCCGAACAGCAGACGGATGAAGTGAGCGTCGTGGATGTGCAAGTCCAGCATCGGGCCGCCGCAAACGTCCATGTCGTAAAACTTCTCAAGCCAGGTCGGATCGGAAATCACCCGGTTGAAGTGTCCGCCAAGCAGTTTTCCGTAACGTCCGCTGACCGCTGCGTCGTAAACAAACGCATGGGACGTGAAAAACGGAAGCACATGCCCGATCATCAGGAGTTTTCCTGACTTTTTTGCGGCGACGACCATTGCGTCCGCTTCGGCGGTTTTCAGGGCGATCGGCTTTTCGCAAAGAACGTTTTTCCCGGCCTCCAGTGCTTTGACGGTCGCTTCGGCGTGTCCGAACGGCGGCAGACAGACATCAATCAGGTCCAAATCAGGATTCTTGAGCATTTCGTCCAGGTCGCTGTAAGTTGCGACTCCGGTAAGGTCCATCATGGTTCCTTGCGGCCCGAAGTTTCCTTTGATCTTGGTCCAATCCCCTTTGAGGCGTTCCGGAATTTTCTCACAAATCGCGGCCACCTTGACTCCTTCGAGTTTTTGGTAAGCGAGGTAGTGCATCATCCCCATGAAACCGATCCCGGTAATTCCGACTTTTAACATTTTTTCTCTCCTGAATTTGTTAATTGGTAAGAGCAACATTTTCACGAATCCGTGAAGTTTCCTCCAGTATAAAAGAAATAGCGTTTCAATTCAAGATGTTTGCGATGAACAGAGCCGCAATGTCGCAATCGTGAGATTGCGAGAAAGCCGGCGCAATCTCACGATTGCGGCTCTGTTCATCAGGGAAACTATTTCAGAAACTCTTTCAGCGGAAAATCTTCCGGAAGAACTTTGCCCTGAAGCTCAAGTGCCCGCTGGTAATCGTGTGCGGTATTCGTCAAAACACCATAGCACAACGATTCCTGTTCCAAGTAGATGAGCGGGTACTTTTCAAGGAGCACCTTCCACAATTCCATCGCTTCGTCGAATTTTGCCTGCGATTCGTGATACTTTTCCTCGCCGAGCAAAACGGAACCGGCGGCGGAAAGTTCAACCGCCTGGGATTGTATCGGGTCGTTTTTCAGCATCAAATCGATGTAAGGCTTCAACTCGAAATTCGGAGGAAGAGTGAAATCCTGTTTCCGTAAACAATTGACAAAGAGAGCGGCGGCCTTGAGAATATCGTCGCGTACGTCGGGCAGCGGTGCGAGCTTCATGTAGTCTTCACTGGCGTTCACTCTGTCGTAAAGGTGAACAATCGTCGTCAAATAGGTCAATGCCCGGGCGTAATCGCCTTCGTTGTAAGTTTTTTCGGCAAAAAGAAACGCTTCGCGAAGCACGTCCATCGGCATGACTGCGTTGATCTTTTCCCGCACCAAATCCTGAAGAGGAAACTTTTCCGGGAACAACCGCTCTTCGGCATCAAGAATAATAACGTAACGTGTAACCAGGTTCTCAATCGTCCGGAGAAACTGGGAATCGTTTGCCACATATTCGAAGCCGGGCTTATGAAGCAGATCTTCCCAGCCTTGCATGGCACCGAGCCAAAGTCGATTCGACTCTTTTTGCTCCCCCTCGGCATATTTCTTTCGTGCCTCGAAGAGTCCCCGACGGCCCCGAAGCGTTTCATCTTGTCGTTCAACAACCACATGATCCGCCCAATAGGGATAGTTGAGAATCTCCCGGAACAAGTTGGACATGTGCTTGTCTTTCGCCAGGTCGTTCAACTCTTCACGAATCTTCAACGCTTGCGGACGCTGATCCCCTTCGACTCGATCTGCAAGAAGTCTCGGATCAATTCGAACGCTCGCGGTCGCTTCCTGACTCATTTGCCCGACAATCGCCCTGGCATTTCCAAGAATCGCGCTTTGCTGTTCATCCAGTAAAAGCTCCGGTATATCCAAAATCGCTTCATTTTCCGCCTTGAGTGCCTTACGGAGCGTTTGCTCTTGAATGGTTTTGAATTTCTCACGCCAATCGGGTGCGGTTTCGTCCAAATGTCGGCGGAGAATCAACCATTCTTCGTCAACAGGAAAATACTTTGCCCGAGCAGGGGTCGGCGTATACGTTAACGAAGGAAGAAGTGACGCTTGGAGTTCTTCTCCGTTGGAACGTTCGAGAAGTTTGTCCCAGTTGGCGATCACCAGTTTCTCGTACAAGCCGGGAGAAAGTCCTTTCAATTGCTCAATCAGTTCTTTTTCTCTCGCTTCACATTCGACGGTTTTTAAAAGCGTTGTTTCCTCAACGCCTTCGGACCCGTCTTTTTTGGGAATCGCTGTTTTGAAATTCATCAGTCCGAATTTATGCCATTCTTCCTGGGCGATCTCCCAACGGTTTTTGATGTATTCCCCTTTGTTGTCGTCGCCGAAACGACCGTCCAACGCCAGCCAGGTGGCATAATGAATCAGATTCATCCGGGAATGGGCGAAGAAATTCGGACCGGCCTGCTTGCCGATATTCGTACCCTCCGGTGCCAAGGCTTCGGCCTGGTGATACCAAATTCGTCCGATGAGCCAGTTGTCGCGTTCCGTGTCAAGTGGCGTCATATATCTTTTATGAAACTCTTCGTCTTCCTTGAGCAGGCGGCGGTACTGTACTTTTTCGTCCGCAACGCCGATCTTCTGGGACATGACCCAACCGGCGTTGTGGAAAAGCTTCGGAATGGTTCGATTGTATTTTGTTCCTTCCACGAGGAAATCGAATCCGCGAATCAACCAGCGGTATCGTTCACGGTAGTCGTCGAATTCCACGGAGGCGTTGTACGCCCAGTCCCAGCCGAGAAACTCCCAAATCGACACGAAATGCGGTTCCAGGCGGACAATTTGGTTTCCCGTTGCAATCGCGTTGTTCCAGTCGAGACGTTTTTTGAATTCCAGGGATTGGTGCCAAAGAATGGAGACCGCAACGCCGCGAAGCCCCAGTGTTGCCAGTTTGATCGTGCTGCTTGTCGGATCGATTTCACCGAGTTGAACTTCGGCAAGTCCTTCCTGCATACGAAGTTGCGATAAAACCCCTCCCGGCGTCACTTCTTCCCGCCCTTCGATCTTTTTCAATGTCGAGGGCTGTCCCAACAGATACAAAGGGATAATGCACACAAAAATGAGCACCGCGTAAATAAGCCGATTACGAAGAGACCGTTGCATTTGAATTTTGAATTATAAATTAGGAATTTTGAATTACGAATCATAAACCATGAACTGCAATTCATAATTTATAATTCATAATTCATAATTATTTGGCGACTTCCCGATTGCTGAGAATCAGGTAGCCGACGATGAATAGGGGAATGGCGTAGGAAAAAGTCATCAGGCCGTTCTGGAACATCCAATTCAACGGGATGTTAAATCCGCTTGCCAATGCTCTGTCATACAGGGAAAACTCCGACAGCGGCGGGATCGCTTGGCCGATAAGCGACAAAAACGCTCCGAAAACGGCATCAATCGCCTTGACGAACGACGTTGCAAAACCGGACGGCAAGTCTTCGATGAGGTTCTGGTGTGTCAGGATACGAACGAGTGCTTCAAACGGACCGCCCCCGAGTTCCACGAGAAAACCGATACTTATCAGGTACGACTTGAAAAATCCGGCGATCAATACGCCCATCGTAGACACCATTGCGACAGAACCGCTCAGGAACGTACTCAAAGCGACGCCGTAACAGATCATCAACAACATCTGTTGCCAGATTCCAAAAAATCCTTTGACGAAATTGAACGGAACAAAGGCGTCTGCTGCCCGGAAATAGAGGTCGTACTGCGAAACGCCGATATACTGTTGCGAATCGCCGCAACTGAGCCAGACTTCCAGACGACCGTTGTCGGTCAAGTCCTCGAAAAGGTTATAGACCTTTTTGCCGGCTAAAGGAGCGTTTTTCACAACATCCTCGTCGGAGGGAACATTGAATGCGCGACCGGTATCCAAGTCTCTGACGCGACGTTGGTTGATTTCTGAAAACGAACCCTCGATGCTCTCCGGAACGAAAACCGCCTTTGTGATAAATTCTTCCGTTCGAAACGTCATTACGTCGACGAAAAGCCCCGTTTTCGGATTACGGAGTGCGATGTTTGCGGAAATCTGCCTCTCCATATCCCCTTTATGGGTCCGGTATACGCCAAGAGTCATTTCAATCGGGAGTCCGTCGGGAAACCGGTTTTTTGTAATCCCTTCGAAGGTCCAGAAAGCGGCTTCCTGATTCTTATTTTCACTGGAATAAATACTTCCGCCGGTTCCTCCAATAAAGGTCCGATATTCCCATTCATTTCCGACGTTGATTCCCGCTCTGGTGTCCATTCCGTCCCTCCCCCGGAAAGTGAGCTTTCCATAAATGGGAACACGGGCTTGAATCGCCCCTTCGGCTTCGAGGACCGTATAACGATTCCCTGCGCCAGACTCGACGGGGAACGGAACGTTGTCGTCAAATTCAAGGTCGGTGTTCTTTTTTCCGTCGGGCCGCTCAATCACCAACTGGTGAGTATGCCCGTTGACTTCATTGACGAAGTAGGAACCATTTGCCCGAACCTCGACCTTGTGCTTATGTCCGTTGGATTGTTGCGTTTCTCCGTTAAGGATGACCCGGCTTGCATTGTCCACGGTCATCCCGGTCGGGAGAGAGACTTCCGTCAAGTCTTCCCGCTCGATCAGAAGATGGGCGTGACCGAGGCTAAATTGCACGAAAAAGTAGCTCAGGCCGGACATGAAAAGCAGGATCAACGTTCCAACAACGGTAATTCCGACGATTCGACCGAGGACCATTTCGCTGGCCCGAACCGGCTTGGTGACGACGGTGAAAATCGTTTTCGTTTTGAAATCGGTCGGCAAACTAAACGCACTGAGGAACATTGCGAGGAGCAACATAAGGTAACAGGTTGCCGTCGAGACGAAGGAAAGGTACAGCTTCGCCGGATTCGGATTGTTCGGGTCGAGATACCAACCGGCGAGCATCAAAATCACGAGAAACACGACGCAGAGAAAGAGAACCCGTCGGCGGAACGATTCCTTGATCGTCAACCGGGCTATGGCCCAGGTACGGCGGAAAGAAAGAAGGAAAAAATCCTCCCTTCCTCGTTTTATCGCGGCGCGACAATGCTGAAACGCACTGGCAATCCCGAACTTCATTGCGGAGATAATGAGCCCGACAATGACGGCGGTCGCCAGCAAAACAGCAACCGCAAGCAACCACTGGAGAAAGATCGGACCGATCCATTCGTGAAACGGCAGAATTTTCTGTTCGATAATCATTCGTTGGCCCCTCCTCGTACACGTCGTCCTGGTCGGGATTCACTTTCCGCGATAATGTTGAGAAACAAATCCTCAAGCGTCGTCGTCGGATGTCCGCTGAACACCAGCTTGCTGTTGTCTTCTTCGATAATTTTTTCGATTCTTTTCTTCGCGTCTTCACTGAGACCGGTTGCCCGGATTTCCGTTTGGTCGGACACTTTGAGCAAATCCTCGACCCGTCCCAGTTCTTTCAGCTCACCTTGGTAAAGAATACCGATCCGGTCGCAAACATCCTGGACATCGGCAAGGAGGTGCGACGACATAATCACCGTTTTTCCCTGGGATTTGAGTTCCAGGATCAAATCCTTCATGTTTTTCGTGCCGATGGGGTCCAAGCCGCTGGTCGGTTCGTCGAGCAGGATCAATTCCGGGTCGTTGATGAGGGCCTGTGCCAAACCGATACGCCGGGTCATTCCCTTGGAGTATTCCCGAAGCTGCCGTCGTTTTGCGGATTCCAAACCGACCATGTTAATCAACTGGGCGACCCGTTGCCTGCGAACCGCGCCGGAGATGTTGAAGAGACGCCCGTAAAAGTCGAGCGTTTCCTCGGCGTTGAGAAAACGGTAGAGATACGACTCTTCCGGCAGGTATCCGACTTTTTCGTTCTTTTCGACGTCCGTTGCCGGTTTGCCGAGCACGAAAATATCGCCGCTGGTCGGAAAAAGGAGACCGAGCAGGAGTTTGATCGTGGTCGTTTTCCCGGACCCGTTCGGACCGAGAAGGCCGAACACTTCTCCGCGTTTGATTTCCAAGTCAAGTGCCTTAAGAGCACGGACTTTTTGGCGTCCCCAAAAGTCCCGATAAATTTTTGTCAGATTTCTTGTTTCGACAACAATGTCCGATCCGGATTCCATGAAACCGCCTCGTGATAATTCGTGGATAGATGTATGGTGGAAATGACGACCCTCGTTCTGAGAACGACGGAAACTCTCAATCTACAGCATTTTCTTGAAAAAGAAAAGTATGCCGCTCGCAAAAATGGAAAACTTTTTTTGCAATGATTGGTCCGTTTGACACAATCGTATCGATTTTTCAAGCGACCATCCCTCTCTACGAAGAAACCAAAAGAGTGTTTCGAAAAAAAACAAAAATTTGGAAAAAAAAGGGTGTCGCCGTGATTTTAGGTAGTTTTGTTCGGAAAAATAAGCAGGTCGCTAACAAATTCACCAAAAATAATGGCAGCCGGGAACGGAGCGCAGCGCAGTGACCGGATTTCCCGGCGATTTGGTCCGGTCGCTTCACTCCGTTGAGCTCCCGGCTGCCATTCCATCGCCAATTTGTTAGCGGCCTGCCCGTCGCAGGAGGAGGATTGCAAAGTCCCTGGGAACGCAGGCTTCCAGCCTGCGCGAAGGTTGCGGAATGAAGTCTCCGCCCTGTGCAGGTAGGATGCCTACGAACTCACTGGCATGCGTTCCCAAGAAAAAAGCGACTTTGCAATCCTCCTGCGTAGCTTGCCTAGTTCACCGTTTTTGGTAGAACGAAGTATACCCTAACGAGAGGAGCAAAACCATGTCAGGACAACCGTTGACTTATGAAGAAATTTTGAATTTGATTCGGCAAGAGGTTCGAGCAGAGGTGCGCCGTGTGATGAAGGAACAGGATGACGAATACATCAAACCCCAACAGGAAACCGAGCGTCAGAGGCGGGCGACAATTCGGCGGAGGGAAAGAATAGAGAAGAGCATCAGAGAAGTCATTGGCTTCACCGGCCCGTTCATTGACGATATGCTGGACAATGGAATTATTGAAGATTTTCAAGCATTGGGCTACAACGTTTCGGATTCCGTCCGCAGGGACCATTCTCTTGAGAACATGGAAATGAGGATCAGAGGAGAATTTGGTTTAACACTGGTTGGTACCGATGTTATCATCCTTATCAAAGTGGAAGAGACGCTGGAAACAAAGGATATTCGGGAGCACATTGGAAAGATAACGGAATATTGCCGCCATCTCGCTTCTGTTGGCTTCGTAAAGCCAAGACACACCCATTTGTTGCCAATCGACACGCTTTTTCGGAGCTGTTGCGGGGGCATTTGTTGACGAGGAAGCGATAGAATTCGCCCATGAAAATGGGCTATACGTCATCGTCCAATCCGGCGAAGCCGTCGAGATCATCGCGCCACCCGAAGGATTCGTGGCCAAAGAATGGTAAACGTTACCGCCCGAACAACCCGCTCCCCGGCCAGATGTAGAATTTCCCTTGCCCGGTTCCCCCGGCAACGGTGTAGTCGAACCGTTCCGAGCAGTTGGCGATACCCGATAAAAAGCCGGTCAAAATGCTGCGGTGAATCGCACCGTAATCGTCCTTTCGCGGTTGAAAATGAAGCTTCGCTTCACGGACAAGCTGCATGAGTTGTACGTGAATATCGGACCATTCTTTCATCCGGTTGTACGATAGAAAATTTTGGGCACACGCTTTGCGCAGCTTGCTTTGCGAGAGATTCTCCTTTAGCCCCTGGTAAAAATCCCAGATTTTCAGGTATCCGAGAAAATCGGAGTCTGGGTCGAGAAATTGTCGGTGAGCGGCGTCCGCTTTCTCCTGCTTGTCGTGTGGTCGTTCTCGTGGGTCTTGAATCTCAAGAACCGCCCCGATTATCAGGATTTCCCGTACGCACCCTTCCTTTTCCGCCGCAAGAATCATCCGGCCAATTCGCGGATCGACCGGGAGCTTGCTCAGTTTCCAGCCGATGTCGGTCAGGTTTTGGTCCGAATCAATCGCTCCGAGTTCGAACAGCGTTTTGTACCCATCCTGAATCGCCGGAGAGCGGGGCGGATCGAGAAAGGGAAACGTTTCAATTGCCCCAAGCCGCATCGCTTTCGTTTGCAGGATCACCGACGCCAGGTTCGTCCGCTGGATTTCCGGCGTGGTGTACCGGTCTCTCGCCTCAAAATCCTCCTGACTGAAGAGCCGGATACAGATTCCCGGTCCGACACGACCGCAACGACCGGCCCGTTGGTCGGCGGACGCTCGGGAAATCGGCTCAATCGGAAGCCGTTGCGTTTTACTTCGGGCGGAATACCGGCTGATTCTCGCCGTTCCGGGATCAATCACGTACTTGATGCCCGGTACGGTAAGCGACGATTCCGCAACGTTCGTCGCAATCACGATCCGGCGGTAGGTGTGCGGCTTAAAGATTTTGAGCTGCTCGGCAACCGTAAGCCGGGCGTAAAGCGGCAGAATTTCCGTTTTTCGGACGGAATCATCCCCCGGTATTTTGTGGTGTTTGAGCAATTTCGCCGTTTCGAAAATGTCCCTTTCCGTCGGCATGAAGATCAGAATATCGCCGCGATCCATCCGGGCCAACTCGTCAACGGCGTTCAGCAGGTGCGTTTCCTCGTCGATTTCGTCGTCCCCTGGGACCGCTCCTGGGATCGCAGGCATCTTGCCTGCCATCAGGAGCACAGAGTCCGTGGCAGGCAAGATGCCTGCGGTTCCAGGCCTGTACCGGATTTCAATCGGGTAGGTTCGTCCGGCAATTTCGATGATAGGGGCCGGTCCTTTTGTGGTTCCGAAATGGTCGGCGAATCGCTTGGCGTCGATGGTGGCCGAGGTGATAATCAGCTTCAAATCGCGGCGTTCCTGAAGAGTCCGCTTCATCATGCCGAGCAGGAAATCAATGTTCAGCGACCGCTCGTGGGCTTCGTCGATGATGATGACTTCGTACTGGTTGAAGAACTTGTCCGTTTGCGACTCGGCCAAAAGAATCCCGTCGGTCATCAGTTTGACCAACGTGTTAGGGGACGTTTCTTCGGCAAAACGGACTTTGTACCCGACCGCTTGGCCGAGTGGAGAGTGCAGTTCCTCGGCAATTCGGGCGGCAACCGACCGGGCCGCAATCCGTCGGGGCTGCGTATGCCCAATGGTTCCGTGAATGCCGAGACCGAGTTCCAGGCAGATTTTCGGGAGTTGCGTTGACTTTCCCGAGCCGGTTTCGCCACAAACGACGACGACCCGATGTTCCCGAATCTGCTTGGCGATTTCGTCGATCTGCTGGACAACCGGCAATCCCGAATCGTAAGCGGAATGCCCAAAGAGGGCCGAAACGGTTTGGCGACGTTGATCGGCCCGGTTCTGCGATTGCTCGAGTTCCGCCTGGAGAACGTCCCATTTTTGGGCGTTAAAAAGCGACCGCAACCGGTTACGGTCCGCGATCATACAGCGGTCGAGCTGCTTTTGGAACTGAGGAAACGCGGACATGACGGCGCGGAGTACCGGCTAAAAAATTAATCCTTACGATGCCGGATTTTGGATCGCATTCGTCGTTTTTTCCGTCCAAGTTTTCGTCGTCCTTTTCCAGTTTTCTTTACGCCCACGCTTTTTGAATCTCCGTTGCTTAAAAGTTGAAACTCCAATAAAACCCCACAAAAAGAGCCGTGTATTCTACGTCGGCAGGAAAAATTTCACAGGGGGGAGTTTTTTTTGGCTGTTTGGCGTTTTTTTCGAAAAATTTCCCCAATTCCATTCTTGCGTAACCTATACTAAACTTGCTGAAAAGTGTTTTTTTTGGCCCTTTTCATTTGCCAATTTATCCAATTTTTATAACAACAAAGCAAAACGACTCCAATGAAACTTTTTCCTAAAATCCTCGGAATCGGTATCGTCGGGATTTTGATTGCCGCAATTATTTCCGCAATCAGTATTTACTGCGGCGAAGTGCTGAGCAACATTCAAAGCGAATCCGGCAAGTATCAGGCCTTTCAGACCGAATTGACCCTGGCCAAGGTCTCGCATCTCAGGTGGTTGCAAACCATCGAGAACGCGATTATTTCGGCAGCACCAGAGTTGAGCATCATTACCGACGGCAGGCAGTGCATGTTTGGAAAGTGGTATTATGCCTCCGGCAAGGAGACACTCGAGGAATTACCGAAGGAATTCAAGGAGATTTTCCCGGACCTCGAAAAGAACCATTTGAAGATTCACGAGATGGGCGGAGACCTGATCAAAATGTGGGACAAGGACAACTTGGGACCTGCGGTCAAATTTTTTCATGATGAAATTCTCCCGATGACCAACACGATTCTCAGTGATTTGGAGAGAATGGAGGAATGTTGCCGGACGGAAATCAAAGGGATCAACGAACACGGCGCATGGCTTTTGAAATATCAAATGGCACCGACCCTTGTTACACTGTTGATCGGCATTCTGATTTTGGTGTCCTATTCCTGGTTTACGGCGCAGGGGATCGTTAAACCGTTGCAACAGGGAGAGCATATCCTGCATGGCATCGCAAGGGATGGGAATATCCAGACGGATGTTCCGAAGGCCCTTATGAGTCGTCAAGACGAAGTCGGCAACCTGGGACGGGGAGTTGAACAGATTTTGAATGATTATCGTAACGTTGCCAAGTTGACGGAAAAACTGGCGGCCGGCGATTGGCAACTCTCGGTTCAGGAGAAAAGCTCCGACGACGTGATGAATCAGAATTTTTCCAGGATGCTCGATCAAGTCAACCACACGCTCCGTAAGATCAACGACGATGTCAGACAGGTGGCGGCCTATTCCAGCGACGTTTCCAATGCCGCCCAACATCTTTCCAGCGGTGCTCAGGAAGCGGCGGCAAGTCTCGAAGAAATCACCGCCTCGATGAGCGAAATCAGCTCCCAGACGAAGGCGAACGCCGAAAGTGCGGGGCAGGCGCGAGATTTGGCTCGGAGGGCAAACAAGGCGGCGGCTGACGGTCAGGGAGCAATGCTGGAAATGACCAATGCGATGGAACGGATTACGAAAAACTCCACCGAAATCCAACGTGTTATCAAAGTGATTGATGACATTGCGTTCCAAACGAACCTGCTTGCCTTGAACGCCGCCGTTGAAGCTGCCCGTGCCGGACAACATGGAAAGGGGTTTGCCGTTGTCGCCGAGGAAGTTCGCAATCTTGCCTCCCGAAGCGCAAAGGCGGCTCAGGAAACCTCGGAGTTGATTGCCAAAAGCGGTCAGGAAATCGAAACCGGGGCCGACATTGCGAACCGAACCGCGAGTGTGCTGGATGCAATCGTCGAACAAATCTCACAAACGACCGATCTTGTTTCCGGCATCGCCACCGCAAGTAACGAACAAGCGGAAGGCGTCGCTCAGGTAACAATCGGCTTGCAACAAATTGACGCCGTGACGCAGCAGAACACGGCGTCCGCCGAAGAATCGGCCAGTGCCGCCGCCGAAATGAGTGCAACGGCAACCGACCTGCAATCACTGGTCAGCCAGTTTAAGTTGCGGTAGTTGAGCCGCGAACGTGTCCAAATTTATGAGCCGCGAACGTGGGAGAGCGGAGGGTAAACCATAAACATCCGCTCTCTCACGTTCGCGGCTCGTTGATCGATTATGACCTCGGTTGACCTCTTGCAAAAGGAAAAAGAATTGTGTATGGTGTGTCGGAAGGTGTGGTTGTTCGATTTCCTTTTGATCTGATATTTTCATGCTGTTTTGGCGAATACTTTTAGGAATTCCGCTTGTCGCGGGAGTTACGGTATTGGCCTATCTGGACGTGTGGCTTTCAGACCATGTTCAAGTTCGGGGGATCATTCTTCTGCCGTTGTTTCTTACGATCCTCGGTTTTCTTTGCGACGAAATCCTCGATCTGCTGGAAGCCGGCGGACTTCATCCCCGTCGTTCGACCGTTTGGATCGGAACATTCGCAATGGTGATTTGTTGCTGGCTGGCATGTGCCGTTCAGGAATACAAAAGTGAAATTATCGGCGATTTCGTTTCGCCTCACGGTTGGCATTGGGCGGCAACGGCAAGCTTGGTTACGCTTTTGGCGATGGCCGGAGGGCTGATTATCGTGTTTGCGGGGGAAATTCTCCGCTATGCCCGGCCGGGAGGGACCCTTATTAACCTGGCGGGGGCCGTTTTTGCAATTTCCTACATCGGACTGTTGGCTTGTTTCGTTATTCAATTGCGAATGGCGTTCGGGATCGCCGCAGTGCTTTCGTTGATTGTCGTTGCGAAAATGTGCGATACTGGAGCCTACACGGTCGGACGAATATTCGGAACCCACAAAATGATTCCGACCATCTCGCCGGGAAAAACGATTGAGGGGTTTTTGGGAGGGCTTTTCTTCGCAATTCTGGGGGCTTGGCTGTGGTTTAACGTAGTTATTCCTCTTGCATTGAGCACGAATTGGTTCGCCGGAAATTCCAATCGGGTTTCACTGTTCGGCTGGTTTTCCTTCGGTTTGGCAGTTGCCATCAGCAGCGTACTCGGCGATTTGGCCGCGTCGTTAATCAAACGGGATGTCAAGCGGAAGGATTCCAGCAGTTGGATGCCCGGTTTCGGCGGATTTCTCGATATTTTGGATTCGTTGCTGCTCGCCGCACCGGTCGCCTACGCTTGGTGGGCGTTTCGGCTCGTGAGTTAGCCCGAATAATTCATAGGGTGGGTGGTTTTAAAGTTGGTCGTTTGTGGTAAGATGTTGTTACTGAACAAGTTGCGACGGAATCGCAACACATTTTGCCCAACAAACGACCAAACAGAGTGTACCATGA
>Ga0209628_10000903_pt1 | contig 18660 bp, 16 predicted proteins | sample TergutCu122P4_FD_187285 | JGI IMG/M metagenome (GOLD analysis project Ga0209628, IMG submission 187285) | Cubitermes ugandensis P4 segment gut microbial communities from Kakamega Forest, Kenya - Cu122 P4 (SPAdes) (version 2) | ecosystem: Host-associated > Arthropoda: Insects > Digestive system...
TCCTCCGTCAGCCCATAAAGTTCGTAAACAATTTTGTTTATCTGTTCTTCGCTATATTCTATCCGCTGTTTTAGTTGTTCGGATTTTTCGGGCAGGGTGGTATTTTGCAGTTCTTTGTTGAGTTGCAGAAGTTGGTCAACGTATTGAATAATTTTGTTGTATAATGCAACTTCTGAATTATTATTAAAGTCAATGGCTCTGAATGGGATTGAGTGAAGTTCGTAAAGTCCAATCGTGGGCATTTTATATTTGTTGCAATACCAATAATTTATCAATTTGGAATTTAATATTGCCATTATATATTTCAATGAATGTATTTTATCCCAACTATCAAATCGTGAAACGTTTGTAGTGTCTAAAAAATAATTTCGTTCGTTATCATAAGCAACGAGTAATTGCATAGAACTATTAACTCTTTGAGTTATAAGTTTTTCAGATACTTCAAAGAAATCACTTGAATGAGGTAAACATCCTACTTTTTCTTTCATTAAATCAGGGCGATACCAAATATATTCTCCTGCCCAATTTAAAGTATAAGATTTTATGTTTTTCCCACGATAAACAGGTTTGTAATCTTTGCCTTTATTTTCTTTTAAAATAAAACGACTATCATCGCTTGTTTTAATTCCTCTTGAAAATTTCAAAACGTTATCAAGAGCAACTGTTCCTTGAGATAATTTTTCATAAATACGCTCTTTACTTGGATTCCAATCAAGGTCTATGTGAAAATTATTTTCCATCCATTTTTCTGTTGGAATAATAAAACGCTCCGAAAAATCTTTATTTTTTACAACTATTGATTTATTATTGGAAGAGCATATCAATATTACAGTGGAAACAATTACTCCGTCAAAAACTTTGAAGCCCATTTCTGAAATTTCTTTAATTCGTTTTTCTGTCAATAGTTTTTTTCTTAACAATTCAAAACTTTCAGTTGCAAGCCAAGTATGAGGAATGATAAAACCCCAAGTTCCTGTTGTTTCTTTCACAAGTGAGCAGGCTTTTTCCATAAAAAATGAATATAAATCGCTCTTGTTTTTGCAAGTTTTGAATTTGCTTTGAAAATATAAACGTTGTTCTTCTGGAATAGCAACTAAATTTACATACGGTGGATTTCCAATCACACAATCAAACCCACTTTGTGCAAACACTTCGGGAAATGCTTTTTGCCACGAAAACGGTTTTATTTTCCGTTCCTCGCCTGAAAACTCTATCTGACCATCGTAATAATCAAGGTCTATGAGGCTGTTTCCGCTTTTGATGTTGTTGTCCAAAGTCGGCAAAATGCGGTCGTGAAAAATCTTTGTTTGTGCCTCAAGGGTTTCCTTTGTTTCGCCTTCCATACATTTGAGCAAGAGTGAAAGTTTGGTTACTTCCACAGCGTTGCTGTCCAAGTCCACACCGAAAATGTTGTTTAATAAAATGCGTTTCTTTTCGGCGGTGGTTAGTTCGCCTTGCGGGGTAAGCGGGTTTTTGCACACAGATAACACAGATGTTACAGATTTACACTGATTTTTATTATTTGAATTATCTGTGCCAATCTGTTTAATCTGTGTTATCTGTGTGCTATTTTTCAGATAATAATCTTTATGCCACCGCAATAAAAAATCATACGCCCCGATTAAAAAACTGCCGCTGCCGCAGGCAGGGTCGCAAATTTTAATTTCACTTACTTCTTTTGGCGTTTTGTTTTCAATGAGTTTCCCGACTGTGTTTTTTACAATATAATCAACAATGTATTGTGGAGTGTAATAGACGCCACCCGCTTTTCTGACTTCGGGTTTTTCTTCTATCGTTGCACGTCCGCTTTTAGATAACGAAATTCGTTTTCCTAAAAACTGCTCGTAAGCGCTGCCCAGAATCTCAACCGACAAAACTGAAAATTCATACGGACAAATAGGGTAATACAATTCCGAAATAATGCTTTTGATAACTTTGTTGTCAATCGTAATTCGTTTGCTTAATGTATCTTTTTTGAAATCAAACAGTCCTGAATTATATTTTTGGTCGGCAACTGCAAAACGAAGTAAAAGATTTTTGTAGTAATCGCCTTGTTTAATATCTGCCTGTAAATCGCCGTATTGTTCTGCGTTTCGGTCTTCGGCAATGCGAAGAAAAATAATGCGGTCAAGGGTATATTGTACCACAAAATTGAGTTCGTCTTCGTCAATTTCTTTGTTGCGAAGTGCGATATTTTTCGCAAGTTCAATGCGCCATTTGTCAAGCGATGTCAAAAAATCGTGGTCAACGGTAGTGGTTCCTTTTTTGTTTTTGTCGCTTTGAATGTATTTGTCAAAACTTCCTTTCAGTACACGCTCTTTGCTAAATGTATCCCAAAGAAAATCAAACTCTTTTATGTAATTGTCGTATGTGATGTATTTTATTCGTCCGTTGCTTGCCTTGTCGGTTGGTTTGGGTTTATTGGTACAATCGTAAACGGCAAACTCCTCAAAGTCAGTAATTACGCTGATAGCCATTTTCGCACTCCAACCGTAACGGCGAATTTGATACGCAGGTTCAATATCTTCTTTAATCGCTACGCTTGGTTTCTTTGCCTCAAGAAAAAACAATCTTTTTCCGCCCGGAAGTCTGAAAGAATAGTCGGGCGCTTTTGTCGCTCCACCGATTTTTATTTTGTCTTCGTAAATAACTTCTCTGTAACTTTCAGCATATCCGTTTTCGTTGTCCACATCCCAGCCGAGCGCTTTCCAAAACGGATTAATAAAATCTAATCTTGTTTGCGCTTCGTTGTAGTCGGCTTTTTTGTAAAACTCTTTCTGCTCGTCAAACCGCTCAACAAGGAATTCTATTTTCTGTAACGCTTCTCCTTTTGACAACATAACAATGTTTTATTCAATCTGCAAAGGTAGCATTTTTTTGAGCATTTACCTTCAGATTTTACACCTGCAAATTTCTCTTTTCCAATTTTATAAGCCCTGTCCCGCTATTATCTACACCGAAATATAACGTGCTGTTTTTTCCATCAGCCATTGCGGAGTAGAGGTTGCTCCTGTAATTCCGATAGAATTTTCTTCTCTAAACCACGATAAGTTCAACTCTTCCGGTTTTGAGATGAAATAGGTACGTTCATTATTTTTACGGCAAATATCAAAAAGATATTTTCCATTCGAACTTTGGCGACCGCTGACAAAAATGATGACGTCATAACTTTTTGCAAAAGCAGCCAACTTTTCCGAACGGTTTGATACGGAATGGCATATTGTATTATAAGCGACAAAGTCGTCGTTTCCGCACAAACGGGTTTTGTATAGAATCGTTTGAGACAGTAGTTGAAATTCTTCAACACTTTTGGTGGTTTGTGAAAAAAGACGGATGGGTTTTGTGAAATCAACGCCTTCAATAGATTGCGGATTTTCGATGATGATGGCGCTGTTGGCAATTTGTCCGTTCAGTCCGATGACTTCGGCATGATTTTTTTTCCCGAAGATAAGTACCTGACCCGATTTTTCTTTCATCTCCTCCCCTGCCCTTCTGATTTTCTGTTGCAAGCGGATAACGATAGGACAAGTAGTATCAATCAAAGTGATACCATGTTTTTTTGCAAAATCGTAATATTCGGGAGGCTCGCCGTGCGCCCGAATCAAAACTTTATGAAATTTCCCTTCGTAAAACTGCTCTCTGCTGATGGTTTTCAGTCCTTTTTGCTGTAATCGTAAAATTTCTTCTTCGTTATGAACAATATCGCCAAGACAATACAGCGTTGATTCCTGTGAAAGGGCTTCTTCTGCCTGCTGAATAGCATGGACTACGCCAAAACAAAAACCTGCATCGGGGTCAATGTCAATCTTTCTCATCGTAAGATTTAGGGGGTCGTGCAGAACGCTTGGCAACCAAACGGTCTATATTGGCAGAAAAGGTAAAGTAATTTGGTGAGCCGGCTAAATGATACATTGAACGTCCGTAATCAATAGAAAATCGTTTGAAATTCAAGCCCAATCCCCAACTAAATCCCATCATACCTTTTCTTGTTTCCATTTTCAACTCCTGACGCTGTCCATAATTATATCCACCGCGTATGTTAATGACTTTTGCTATGGTAAACTCTGCACCGAAGGTCAAATGGCGCATCAGGTTATCGCCAAATCTATCCATACTTTTTTTGGTGGTCGTATCGCCGGTAATAGGGTCAATAGTTTTAGTTGGTATGCTGTTTCCGCGCAAATTCCATTTTTCAATGTTATTATAAATCAACACATAACGCAAAGGGATATGTTCTAATTTTTGTGAAACACCCAAAGACATTGAAAACGGCAACCAGCGATCTTCGGTATGTGTCTCAGAATAGGGTTTCAATACATAACCGATGTTATTGGCAACCAACGATACAGTTAAATCTTTTTCGGCATGAAAATATGTTCCCGACACATCAACACCCAATCCGAAAGCGTTGTAATCGTAGAACATGGAAGAATAAGCAAATTTCATATTTGCCCCAATGAACCAGTGCGGAGTCAATTCCCTCCCCCACCCTATATTGGCGGCTAATTCGTTGGCAGAGAAATCGCCGTAATATATCTCTGATTCGTCCATCTCTTTTATGTTTCCATAATTGAGAAACTGCATGGATGCAGCAAAACTTCCTACATTTTTAAATGTGTGCGAATACATGGCATAACCGTAGTTGATTTCTCCAAAGTTATTAATATAATTCAGTGCAAATGAACGATTTACATCGGTATTAATCAATGAAGGGTTGAACAAAATGTTATTCACATCGCCATCTTTTACAGGAAGCCAATAACTCCCTAAGGCAGCCGAACGCGCCGAATTAGTCAGAGAAAGAAACTTGAAATCATAATTGCCTCCGGTTTGTGCATATCCACTCAGCGAAAACAATAAAAATACTATTATTAATAACCTATAAATGATTCTTCTATTTAACATCAATACATTGATAATTTTTGAAATTGATATTAAAATAACGAATAACGCTTGTGTTTAGTATACATAATAATAAGGTATAGGTTAAATTTTAAAAAAAAGACTATTTTTAAAAAAACTCATTCTTTTTAATTCTTTTTTTACATAATAATTGCATTACTGATTATTTATTATTCTCATTCCATATAACTCGACCTGTCCCAACAATGTGTACACAGTTGTTCTTTTGGTAGTCCGATGGTTTCGACTAAATCGTTGAGGTGTTGAAATTTAATGGAATCTAACCGAAAATGTTGTCGCATTGCTTCTATCATCATTTTATGTTTTTTTGAGTCGGGGTTGGTATAAGGCAGCAATATGTTGTCGGTCAGTTCGTCTGTGTCTTCGAGTTCTTTTATAATCCTGCGGGCAAAAAGGTCGAAAGAGGAACGGGAAGCGGAAAAGTTTAAAAAGCAACATGGGAATAGTATTGGTGGACAGGCAATTCGGATGTGTATTTTTTTTACTCCGCACTCGCGCAGTTTTGTTATGTTGTCTTTCAGTTGGGTGCCTCTTACGATGGAGTCGTCCATAAAGACGATGTTAGAATCTTTAGTAAAGGCTTCGTTAGGAATCAGTTTCATTTTTGCTACTAAGTTGCGCATGTTTTGTGTTTGCGGCATAAAACTGCGGGGCCACGTCGGCGTGTATTTTACGAAGGGGCGTTTGTAGGGTATTTGTTTTCCGTTGGAATAGCCTACAGCATGTCCGATTCCGGAGTCAGGGATGCCGGCAACAAAGTCGGCTTCAACATCGTCTCTCTTGGCAAGCGCTGCACCGCAACGGTATCGGACTTCTTCAACGTTAATGCCTTCGTAATATGAGGAAGGATAGCCATAGTAAACCCACAAAAAGGCACATATCTGTTTTCTGTTTCCGGGTTGAATGATGGTTGAACATTCATCTTTTGTTATTCGAACGACTTCGCCCGGTTCAATGTCGCGTACTATGGAATAATCCAAATTGGCAAACGATGAACTTTCACTTGCTACTGCGTAGCCGTTTTGATTCTTCCCTATTATTATTGGAGTGCGTCCTAATTTGTCTCTGCAAGCGTAGATACACTCTTCTGTCAAAATTAAAAAAGAGCAAGAACCCTTAACGCTACGAAACACATTCTCAATGCCTTCCACTAATGTATTTCCTTTGTTTATCAAAATACAGACTATTTCTGTGGGATTGATAGTAGAATCGGACAACTCCGCAAAATGGATTTTTTCTTTCAGCAGTTGCTCCGACAATTCTTCAAGATTGTCAATACGTCCGACTGTAACCACTGCATAACGTCCTAAGTGCGAAGTGATGGCAAGAGGTTGTGACTCCATGTCGCTGATAACGCCAATGCCGATGTTTGAGTTTTCAAATTCATTTAATTCCGATTCAAACTTATTACGAAAATATGCATTATCAATGCTATGGATAGAACGAACAAAGTTTGTTCCGTTGAAAAAAGCCATTCCCGCCTTTTTTGTTCCCAGATGGGAATGATAATCCGTACCGTAAAATACATCGGATACACATTCTATGCGCGATGCGCAACCAAAAAAACCACTCATAAATAGATAGTTGAAAATAAAAATAAGGCTTGAAAGCCTTGTGCAAAAATACAAAAAAAATTGAATGAAGGGTGTTTTATTTTATTTCTTATTAATCAATTCCTTAATTATTTTTTCAGCACTTTTTTTTCTTCGGTTTTCAATCTCCGTTCAACCTTTTGCACGTCTTCGGCGGGTGGTAGGTTTTCGGGGACTAAGCCGCGCTCAATCATAATTTTTCGCACACCAAGATTGTTGTCAACATGTTCTTTTTCTATTGCAGAAACGCCGTGAAGGTCTTTTATCTGAACATTTTCAGTAGTCATGGCGGCAGCAAAATCTTTTGCTTTAATGCTGACTGTCGGCAGAAAATCTGCGATGGGACGACTTTGTGGAACTCCCATTTTACGTTTTAGTTGTACGGTATCAAGCCGGAAAAGCGCCTTGTCTCCTTTTGAACGTATAATCGAAAATCCTTTATCATCAACACCTCTTTCGTACAGAACGCCCGAAAGTTGTTTTTCAGTTTCGCGGAGTTTTGCTCTTGCCTTTACCCGTTCTGTTTCCAAGATACGCTGTTCAATAATTTCGGCTCGGCGTGTTTGTACGGCAAAATAGTTCTGTGCAAATGCTATTTGTTCTTTGCGACTGTCGCCATTTTGTGCTATTAAATAACAGGCATACCGCGTAAGAAGTATTTCATCTATTGCCTTTTCAGCCCCTGATCCTATTTCGACCATCTTGCTGACGTCAGCAAAATGGTATTGTATATTTTCTCCTGCATTTCGACAGGCATCTTTGGCTTTTTCAATGGTATTCACAAAATTACGCCATTGTGCATAGCCTAACAGCATCTGCAGTTCTCTTGCACTCCAACACTCAACGCCTTCAATTTTGGCAGAGGCATTTTCAAACTGCGCAAATAACGCTTTTATTTCCTCTGATTTCAGCATAATCTTTCGGATAATCTCTTACTCATTCAAGTCATGAATAACTAATCCGCTACGCAGTTTAGGTTCGAACCATGTTGTTTTGGGCGGCATGATGTTGCCGGTGTCGGCGATGTCAATGAGTTGTTCCATGGAGACAGGGTAAAGGGCGAAGGCAACTGCCATGCAACCGTTGTCCACTCTGCGTTTCAGTTCACTCAAGCCACGAATGCCGCCAATAAAATCAATGCGGTCGCTTCTTCTCAGGTCTTCTATGCCGAAGATTTTATCTAACACTAAGTTACTCAATATGGTAACATCTAAAACACCGATGGGATCATTGTCGTTGTATGTGCCTTGTTTTGCAGTCAGTTTGTACCATTTTCCGGACAAATACATGCTAAATTCGTGCAGTTTTGCCGGTTTATAGATGTCGGCGCCACATTCTTCTACGGTAAAGTTTTCTTTCAGTTTTTCTATCAATTGGGGTTCGGTCAGTCCGTTCAGGTCTTTTACCGTTCTGTTATAATCAATGATATTGAGTTGGTTGTCGGGGAAATGGACAGCCATAAAGAAGTTGTATTCTTCTTTTCCGGTGTGATTGGGGTTTTTCGAGGCATATTCGGCTCCGATACGTGCGGCTGCGGCAGTACGGTGATGTCCATCGGCGACATAGGTAGCAGGTACTTTTGTAGCAAAGAGCGTTTCTAATGTTTTATTCGTTTCTGTGTTGTTGATTACCCAGAAATGGTGTCCGAAACCGTCTTCGGCGACGAAGTCATATTCGGGGGGTTGATTTTTGACAATGTTTTCTACGATTGCGTCTATTTCGGGGACAGCGCAGTAGGAGAAAAATACCGGTTCGATGTTGGCATTGGTATAGCGTGTCAGAATCATGCGGTCTTCTTCTTTGTCGGGACGGGTGAGTTCGTGTTTTTTGATGATACCATTTTCGTAGTCTTTACATGCGGCACAGCCGACGATGCCGTATTGAGTACGACCGTCCATAGTTTGGGCGTAGATGTAGAAACGTGCTTCGGTGTCTTTTACTAACCATCCTTTTGCTTGCATGGTTTTAAAATTTTCAACCGATTTGTTGTAAACGGTTTCGCTGTGGATGTCTGTTCCTTTCGGGCAGTCAATTTCAGCGCGGGTTACATGAAGAAGTGAACATGCTTTTCCTTCTGCCATTTTTGCGGCTTCTTCCGAGTTCATTACATCATAAGGAAGACAAGCCAAATCTTGTACGATTGATTTTGGGGGACGTATCCCTTTAAAAGGTTTTACAATAGCCATGATATTTTATTTTTTTAAAATTATACTAAATACAAAATCAATACCTCTGCTATAAAATATAGCAATATGCTTTGATTTTTACTATGAGGCTTTTTGAATGCGGATGACACTGATTCGCCCGTCATCTGCGTTCTATTATTGAAGCCTCCATCTGAAAAATCAATAATTGTCGAGAGTGTCGGATGACAATTCGTCGCTTTGAGTGTGTCCTGTTTGTTTTTTAAGAGATCCGATGAATGCGCCCAGCATCTTACTGAGTTCCTGCAGGTGTATGGTTGACTCTTCGTTTTGCGTTTCGGAGAAGGCTCCGATACGGTGTCCGATAGCCGTATATACCACGCATGAACGGATGGCATTGCGAACTTCTTTTAAAATGTTTACAAACTGTGGTTTTCCGTGAAATGAGCCTTGTGCAATGGACAACACAATAGTGGTTGAGGTATCCATGAAGTCTCTTTTCAGGTCGTCGGGAAATGTCCCCATATTTTGATACACAAAAGTGGCAAAGTCCAACGCTTTGTGATAGATACGGAGGTCTTCAAATCTGAAAAATGAAAAGGTTCTTTCATCCATTGATTCATTTTTTTCTTCCATTGATTCAAACATAGTAATAGGTGTTTAAGATATAAATACTTGGTTTATTTGTTGACTTGAAAGGTTGTATCGCCTTTCTCTAAAAAATCCACAATTTGTTGAGCGGCTGCCAAACCGGCGTTGATATTGGCTTCGGCAGTTTCTGCGCCCATTTTTTTCGATGTTGCGAATATGCGGGTTCCGAATTTTTCGTTTAAAACAGCTTGTGTGTCGGCTGCAATATCGGTTGCATATTTCATGTCAGCACGTTCTTCAAAAACTTGGAGCAGTTCTTCTTCGTTGATAACTTCTTTACGTGCCGTATTGACCAAACAACCTCCTTTGGGCATTTTCGATAGTAAAGCATGTCCGATTGATTTTTTTGTTTTGTCGTTGGCAGGAATGTGCAGAGAGACGTAATTGCAAATACTATATAGTTCTTCAACCGTATTAACTGCTTTTACGCCATCTTTTTCCATGACGTCGGCTGAAACATACGGGTCAAAAGCATAGATTTGCATATCGAATCCTTTGGCGATTTTGGCAACCAATTTTCCCACATTACCATAGGCATGGATGCCCAATTTCTTTCCTTTCAACTCAGTTCCGGTTCCGGGATTAAATGCGTTGCGAGCCATATAAACCATCATGCCAATTGCCAACTCGGCTACTGCGTTGGAGTTTTGTCCGGGTGTGTTCATCGCCACAATGTTTTTAGCGGTACATGCGGTCAAGTCTAAATTGTCGTAACCGGCTCCGGCACGAACGACTATTTTAAGATTTTTTGCAGCGTCCACCACTTCTTTAGTAACTTTATCGGAACGTACAATGACAGCGTCAATGTCAGCAACAGCACTATAAAAGTCGTTAACGTCGGTGTAGTTTTCCAATAAAACAAGCTGATAACCAGCCTTTTCAACAATGGTTTTAATTCCTTCTACTGCTACTTTTGCAAATGGTTTTTCTGTAGCAACCAATACTTTCTTCATAATGATATAAGTTTTTATAATTTAAAAAAAAATTAGGCGACAAAGATAGTATATTTTTCTTTATGATGATTCATATTCTGAAAATATCATTCGAAATCTGATAAATATTACAATTTATTATATAATCGATAAATTTGGTATTTTTTATTGACACAAATTATTGATAATATTATGCAACTCCTCCCCAAATATATTACGTTTAATGATTTTCCCTTCGGGGTCAATAATCAGGTTTGACGGGATAGAGTTGATACAAAACTCCAAAGATACCTCTCCGTTCCATTTTTTTAGTTCGGAAATGTGCGTCCATGTCAAGTTATCTTGGTGGATGGCATTCATCCATGCCTCTTTGTTTTCGTCTAACGAAACGGCAAAAATATCGAATCCTTTATCGTGAAACTGTTGATATACGGCAACAATTTCGGGATTTTCCATTCGGCATGGTCTGCACCACGACGCCCAAAAATCCACCATGACATATTTTCCGCGTAAGTCGGAAAGTTTGCGGAAAACGCCGGCGGTATCGGGAAGGGCAATTTCAGGGACGATTTGTCCGGGTTCAAACTTCTGTAAAGCTGCAATTCTTTGGTCAATCTCTTTCATGGCTTTGGTATTGTACAGAGAAGGGTCTATCCACGATTTATAACTTTCCAATTCTTGTAATGAAGCGTAATAAATCAATTCGGATGTAATAAAAATCAGCGAAACAAAGGATTTCGGATGCTCTTTGACGTAATCTTTTTTCAGATTAACTTGTTGGTTTTCATTCTCATCTAATTCGAGTTTCGCTGTTGCCATGCCCATCAGATTTCTTGATTCCTGTGCAGCATTATATGAAATTAACAGTTCCTCGTAAAGTTTGTCAAGTGCATCAGATTGATCCATAACAGATTGAAATTCATCATGAAGATTGGAACCTTTGATGAAAATTTCTACAGGTTCTGTATTACCCATAATAGTCATAACTCCCGGTTCAAGAATAATTTTTGTTCTGGGAAATACATTTGAAGGTTCCATCACAATGTAAGCTAATCGAGGCTCATCAACATTGGTTTTCAACTGAAATTTCCCGTTTACTATGGTACAGGAATCCAATTTTATCCAACTTTTATTCTCTCTGACGGTTAAAAATACAGTAACGTTATCCAACCCGAAAATGTCGCCGGTGATAGCTACCTGATTTTTTGGCGTACATGATGCTAATAAAAGCACTGACGCAATAATTAAAAAATTTAATTTATTCATTTTACTGTGGTTAAAAAAAAATCTATAAAAATATATTCTATCCTATTGAATCACAATTTTTCTTGTAACGTTATTTTCTTGCGTTACAATTCCCAAAAAATATTGTCCTTTTGGCAGATATGATAGGTTTAACATCCCATCTTCGAAATTGTTACGATCTAATACTTTACTGCCTTGTAAATTATATATAATAATATGGTAAGAATGGTTTAAACCAGTAATAATATGGAAAACTCCCGTCGATGGATTAGGAACGATTTTTATGTTTGAAGTTAGAAAATCTTTTATTTCGTTTAAAGGATTGAAACTGATACTTAAATTATCAATAAACATTTGACGTTTTTTCAGATTGATACGCTCTCCTGTTGATTCAACTCTGAAACGTAACTGCACAAAATCGGAACCGATGTAATCGTTCAATGATACCTGATAGTATGTCCAATTAGTCTGGTTCTTCGGAAATTCCACCAACTTTTTCCAACTTTTTCGGTCTGCTGTAATTTCCACACAGCCTATTGTTTCCAATATAAATCTATCCAATACTCCTTGATAATGAAAACTTAATGTAACGTTATCTACATTATTTGGGATGGAAAAATAAGTCAATTCGGCAACACTGAGTTTATTGTTGAAAACCATTCCTTCCGGTGTATTTATATTGGTAAACGATTTTTTCCCTGTATATGATTTTAATTCCGTTATTTTCCAAACAGCATCATTGAAACGAAACTCCGAAACATCTGTTTCAAAATCATTGAAATAAGGCAGCGACAAAGGCATTGACAAGATAACAGAATCACGATTAGAAGGAGCGCTCTTTTCACCACTTTCCGAATGAATACCGATAACATAATAAACATATTCGGCAACTTCCGAAACATCATTGTCAATATATACAGTTTCACCGGTTTCAATGAGCAGGGAATTGTTTTTATACAGTTGATATTTTGACGTTTTCGGTGCTGTTTCCCAACTTACGATTATTTTTGAATTGGAAGGAATGGCGCTTAATCTTTGCGGTGGAAGCCATCCGTTGGCTAATGTTGCTGTTGCTGCTAAGGTGGCATGGGTAAATGCGCTCGCCAATTCCATATTATTGACTCCTTTGCCAAGTGTATCGCAAAGTTTATGATAACATGGGTTATATCCTGTAAAATATTCAATATCACCAATATATATGGCTGGGTATTCGTAAATATTAAACGACTGATGGTCGCCGCCGTAAGAATCTCCTTTCGTGAAACGCAAAGTCGGAATTTCCTTCACATAGATGTTGGCAACAGTTTGATAGTAATCCCATAAACGTTCTGAAATATCGGAAGCGCCGGCATACATCGTTAAAGCGCCCACACCTTCGGGAAAAAAACCTATCATATCCAGATTAAAACAGCAAAGTATGTTCATATCATTTAGGGCGCACAGTTTGGTAAAATCTCTGCTTCCGACCATTCCGTATTCTTCGGCATTAAAAGCGATATACATGATAGAGCGTTTGAAAGAATATTGAGATAAAATACGAGCAATTTCCAAAACGCCGGCAATTCCGGAAGCGTTATCATCAGCACCGGGACTATCGGGCTGGTCAAAATGCGCAGAAATTACGATATATTCTTCCGGAAACTCCGTCCCGACCTGAACGGCATAAACATTGCCCGCCCTCAACGTATCGCCTTGACACAATGCCTCTGTACAACGTCCTATATAGGAATAATTACACGGAAAATGATGTATACGAACATCTAATCCGAATGATTGAAATGTACTGACAAGCCAGTTTTGTGCCTCTATTACCGCCTCTCCCTGTGCATCACGACATCCCATATCTTGTAGCCATTGGATATAACTCTTCAAATTGGTGATAGAAACTTCTTTGAGCATATTATTTATTTCGGGATTATCTTTAGGAACTTTCGGATATGTTTGCAAACGGTTTCCCGTGTTATTTACAGGAATTTGAGCATTCAACATAAAGGTGGCAAAAGCAAATAATATGAGGATAATCTTTTTCATTTTTTTCTTAAAACTTTAAACTCTTTAATATTTTCCACATCTCCCATATCACAATTCCGCCGCAGACAGTTACATTGAGCGAATGTTTGTTCCCAAATTGTGGTATTTCAATGCACATATCCGAAATATTGATGACTTCCTGAGAAATTCCTTCTACTTCATTGCCGAAGATAAGGGTTAATGGGGGATGTACTTCAAAATCTTCATCAAGTTTCACGCTGTTTTCAACTTGTTCTACCGCAATAATGGTATGTTTAGTTTTTTTCAGTTCGGTGATAGCATCTATTGTGGTGGGATAGTAACGCCATTTCACTGTTTCGGTTGCTCCTAATGCTGTTTTGTGTATGTCGCGATGTGGAGGTGTTGCTGTGATACCACACAAAATTATTTCTTGCAACAAAAAAGCATCGGCTGTCCGAAAAAAAGAACCGATGTTGTTTAAACTGCGAATGTTTTCCAATACAACAGTAATCGGAACTTTCTCAGCCTGGTGAAACTGATATATACTCTTTCTATCCAATTCTTCCATTTTTAACTTTCGCATTCTGATTATTTTTAACAGAATTAAACATTGAAAAATAATGTTGCAAAGGTAATGTTTTAAATCTATATATTTCCAACTATACTGAAATTTATTATCTTTGCAAATTCATTAGAATTAATATTTTAACAATGAAAAAAAACGATTGTATTTTTATTTTTTGCATTATTGTGTTTTTTTTGCCATTCTTTTTGATTTCGGAAGTATATCAATGGTATATTATTTTTAATCAGGAGCATGGGATGTTGATGAGTGCTTTAAAGTTTGGGATTCTTTCCACATTGGGTGAAATCATAGGATTGCGTATTGGTAAAGGCGTTTATCTTGAGAGGGGTTTTGGTGTTATACCTAGAGTGATGGTTTGGGCGTTATTAGGTATGGGAATCAATATGGCCTTTATCATCTTTTCAAAAGGTATACCAGTTTTTTTGCAATATCTTGGGATGAAAAATGCAGTTGTAGTCATGACAGAGGCTTTGTCATGGAAAAAAGTTTTAGTTGCGTTTTCTATCAGTGTCGCAATGAATACTATCTTTGCTCCGGTATTTATGACACTTCATAAAATTACGGACATTCACATTTCACAAACAGGCGGAACAGTAAAAGGTTTTTTCAGCCGTTGTATCAACATGGGAGAGTCTTTTCAAAACATTGATTGGCAACTTCAATGGAGTTTTATTTTTAAAAAAACTATTCCTTTGTTTTGGGTTCCTGCGCATACCATTACATTTATTTTACCTGAACAGTGGCGTGTATTGTTTGCAGCGTTGTTAGGAGTTATTTTAGGGGTGTTACTTTCTTTTAAAGGGAAAAAAAAGAAACAATAAACACCTTTACTTAAAAAAAAAAACACAAACAGGTTGTAATATTGTTTTTTTTTATACCTTTGCAACGATTTTTTTTGAATACATAATTTAATAAAATAATTATATCATAATTAAAAAATAGTATAGATATGACAAAAGCAGAAATTGTAAGCGTTATTGCTTCGAAAACAAATGTAGAAAAGGTTGTTATTCAACATGTTGTTGAATCATTTATGGAATCAGTAAAAGAAAGTATGATTCATGGTGACAACGTTTATTTAAGAGGCTTTGGTAGCTTCATTATTAAAGAACGGAAACAAAAAGTAGGTCGCAATATCAAAGCGAAAAAATCTTTGGTTATTCCTGCACATTGTATTCCTGCTTATAAACCGGCAAGTACTTTTTCAGATGAAATTAAACACAAGGTAAAATACACCGGAAAAAGAAAATAATTTAATCATTTATTAATTTACAAAACTTTAATGCCATGCCGAGCGGAAAAAAGAGAAAAAGACATAAAATGGCGACCCACAAACGCAAAAAACGTTTACGGAAGAACAGACATAAAAAAAGATAATTTTTTTTATGTTTCATAAAAAAACATTTTTAACACAAAACAATATTGCTTTTGCAAGTCGTTTTGTGTTTTTTGCATTATACCTTGTTTTTGATTTTACTGTTATTAATCTGGCGAATATATAATAAGGTATCAAAAATTTTTATAAGTGAATAAAGAATTAATCATAGACACACGTCAGGACGAGACTGTAATTGCACTATTAGAAGATGAAATACTTGTTGAACTCCATAAACAAAGTAACGATACGGAATTTACAGTTGGAGACGTCTATTTGGGAAAAGTCAAAAAATCAATGTCAGGTCTTAATGCCGTATTCGTCGACATAGGACACGAAAGAGATGCTTTTTTACATTATTCGGATTTAGGAGAGCAAGTATCGTCAACAATAGAATTTACAAAACAGGCACTTACGGGACGCACACCTTTACCTTCAGTTCCTAAAATGACTTTATTGCCCGAAATTAAAAAATCAGGGAAAGTTTCAGATTATTTAACTAATAATCAATTAGTTATTGTTCAGATTGCCAAAGAACCTATATCAACCAAAGGGCCACGTATTACTACCGAAATAGCCATTGCAGGGCGATATATTGTACTTATCCCATTTTCAGATAAAATCAATGTTTCTCAAAAAGTACGAAGTAATGAAGAACGCAGGCGACTTAGAAGAATTATCAGCGCAGCAAAACCTAATAATTTTGGTGTAATCATTCGAACAATTGCCGAAAATAAAACAGCCGAAGACTTAGAAACAGATTTAAACCAACTATTAGCAAAATGGGATGCTTTAGTTCGTCGTTTACCGCAGGCTAAACATCGGAAAAAGCTTCATAGTGAAATGGGAAGAACATCAACCATTTTACGCGATATCCTCAATTCATCGTTTGAAAATATCGTTGTTAATGACCAAACTCTATACGAAGAAATACATTCGTATATCCAAACTATTGCACCGGAAAAGATAGATATTTTAAAACTGCACAAAGGGAAACAACCCATTTTTGAACTATATGGTGTTGATAAACAAATAAAAAAATCGTTTGGACGTACCATAAGTATTAAAGGCGGGATTTATTTGATTATAGAACAAACAGAAGCAATGGTTGTTATTGACGTTAATAGCGGAAAAAAGACAAAAATACCTGAAAGTCAGGAAGAAAACGCATTGGAAGTTAATAAAGAAGCCGCCACCGAAATTGCACGACAACTGCGTTTACGTGATATGGGAGGCATCATTGTTGTTGATTTTATTGACCTGCGTACTTCTGCAGCACGAAAAGCACTACTCGACCATCTTCTTCAAAAAATGCAAAACGATACTTCACGACATACTGTTTTACCACTCAGCAAATTCGGAATCATGGAAATAACACGCCAGCGAGTGCGACCGGCAACAAAAATTGAAGTCATCGAAAAATGTCCAGCCTGTCAGGGAAGCGGAGAAATCAGCCCCAGCATCTTGATAATTGATGAATTGGAAAATAGTTTGAGTTATCTCATTCACGAACAAAACGAGAATAAACTTTCTATCCACGTACACCCCATGCTCTACGCTTACCTTAGAAGAGGATTTTTCAATCAAGTGTTTAAATGGAAATGGAAATTTAGAAGAAGTATTAAACTTTATCCCGATAAATCGTTACAACTTGTTGAATATCATTATTATAATGAAAAAGGAGAAGAAATAAATCTATAAATTTTTATCATCATGGAAATAATTACAGGTTTACAATCTAAACCAACAGATAAACATACCACTGCAATAGAACAGATTGACAGAGAAATAGTTGTCAGCGGCATCAGACCAACGGGCGATCTGCACTTGGGAAACTACTTCGGCGCATTGCGTAATTTTGTCAAAATGCAATACCAGCACCAATGTTTCTTCTTTATTGCCGACTATCATGCACTCACTACACATTTAAATGCTTCCGAACTGCATAGAGCAGTAAAAAATGTTTTAGTACAATATTTGGCTGCCGGACTTGACCCCGAAAAATCAACACTATATATCCAGAGCGACCTCCCCGAAACAACAGAGTTATATCTGTTACTCAACATGATAGCATATCTTGGCGAATTGGAACGCTGCGTTTCGTTTAAAGAAAAAGCGCGCAAACAACCCAACAATATCAATGCCGGATTGCTCACCTATCCTGTATTGCAAGCAGCCGATATTATCATCCACAAAGCAACAAAAGTACCCGTTGGAAAAGACCAACAACAACATTTGGAGATGACGCGCGACTTTGCTGGACGTTTTAACCGAATGTTCGGGTTAGATTATTTTCCTGAACCATCAGCATACAATTTCGATAGAGATCTTCTTAAAATACCTGGCTTGGACGATTCAGGAAAGATGGGAAAATCGGAAGGAAATGCCATTTATTTGGTTGAAGCCCCAGACTCTATCCGAAAAAAAGTGATGCGCGCAGTTACCGATAGTGGACCGACAACCATGAACTCCGATAAACCCGAAGCCATTCAAAATCTTTTTACCCTGATGTCGGTAGTATCAACACCCGATACAGTTGCCTTCTTTGAAAACGCCTACAACAACTGCAACATACGCTACGGCGACATGAAAAAACAGTTAGCCGAAGATATTATCCGCTTTACAACTCCCTTTCGTGAAAGAGCAGAAAGTTACGCTAAAGACGATTTATTACTGTCGAAAATAGCCAAAATTGGTGCGGAAAAAGCTCACGAAAGTGCTGCAAAAACAGTGAAGGAAGTAAGGGAAATTGTTGGTATTAATAAGTTGTAATCAATCAAAAACTTTAATTCATTGCTAAGTGAAAAACTCCGAAAAACATAAGCGTCGAAAATGGAAATATACTCTTCTGCTATTTACTGTGAAATCATTTTCGTTATTGCCGTTGTGGTATTTTTATTTTGTATCGGATTGTGCCTATTTGGTTGGTTGTAAAATTTTCGGATACCGTAAAAGGGTGATTACCAATAATCTGGAAAAATCCTTTCCCGAAAAATCGGAAAAGGAAATCATTCGAATAAGAAACCGTTTTTATCGGAATTTTTGCGACTGGTTAGTTGAAAGCATCAAAGGTCAAACTATGCGGAAACGCAATTTTTTAAAAAGGGTAAAAGTAACCGGTGGAATGGATATTATCCACGACATGATAAGGCAAAAGAAAAGTATTATCTCTATGAATGCCCATTTTTTCAACTGGGAATGGCTTTGTGTGATGACGGAG
>Ga0209628_10000904_pt1 | contig 18643 bp, 19 predicted proteins | sample TergutCu122P4_FD_187285 | JGI IMG/M metagenome (GOLD analysis project Ga0209628, IMG submission 187285) | Cubitermes ugandensis P4 segment gut microbial communities from Kakamega Forest, Kenya - Cu122 P4 (SPAdes) (version 2) | ecosystem: Host-associated > Arthropoda: Insects > Digestive system...
TTCATTGCGGCGGTAAAGTAATACCATCCGTCGTTGCCGTCAGAACCATCCAGTACATACGGATTTGATGCGAAGTATGTACTATTGATCTCAGTTACGCTGGACTGCTGTTTAGCGGTGCCGTCGACGTCGATGTATGTCACATCGTCCAATCCGGCTCCGCTTGCTCTCTCATCCTGCAGCGATGTGACCGCTGCTGTCGCCGCGAACAGACCTACTGCCAGCAGTATAACTGCCAGCGTCATATTGCTGCGCTTTTGCTTTCTTAATATATTTGACAATATATGCCCCCCTTTATTCTTTGACAATCTTCAGGATCCGTTCACAAAGACAAAGCATTGTGAGCACGTACACATGCGTGCCGTCCTTTCGAAGTCGTATTTCCTATCTATGCACCATGTTATTTATATATTTCCCTGATACGGGTTTCTGACCCGAAACTGTGAAAAACCCTTGTTCTTTGGCTCAGGCATACCACAATTGCGCACATGTAAGCGTTCTATAAGAAGGGGTTAAAGAAAGGATCAAATTCCTATTCGCGCCCAGTTATCATATATACGGCCTTGACATTGCCTGATATGATAAACATGGGTTGAGGTGATTGATCGTGGGCTCCACCAAAGTTGTAAGCGGATTCTTCGGCCGTAACAAGGCCGTATTCGTTATGGGGCTCACCGCACTTGTGATCGCCGCCACGGCGGATATGTTCGCAGGTATGTTCCTCGGTTCGATGGAAACTTACATTCTGCTGATACCCGGAATGATGATCTTGGTTTACTCAGCGATAGGAATGAGAGGGAACATCTTCGGAGCAATGGGTTCCAGATTGGGGACCGCAATGCACTTGGGTACCTTCGAAATGTCCTTCAAAAAAGGATCGATCCTCAGGTTTAACATAGAATCGGCCATAGGGCTGAGCCTGGTCATCTCTCTTGCTATGGGTGTTATCGGATGGGGCGTAGCTGCGCTTTTCAATTTCGATGTGGTGCACATCTCCAAATTCGTTTTCATCTCGATGCTCGGCGGACTGATGGCGGGATTCGTTCTGTTGGGTGTGAACTTGGTCATCGCGAGGACCGGTTTCAAAAGAGATTGGGACGTGGATAACATCACGGCGCCGCTGATTGCGGCATCCGGCGATATTGTGACGATGCCCATGCTTTTCATTTGCGCATGGTTCGTGATAAAATATCCGGATGAGAACCTGATCAGCTTCCTTACGATCGTTATGATAGCGGTCATGGTGGTCTTCCTTGTGATCATCTTTACCAGGAAGATGATGCTCGGGAGGCCCGACGAAGCGAGAAGGATCATCTCACAGTCAACTCCGATCCTTGTGATGTGCCTGATGCTGGATATAGCGGCCGGTATGATCATCGAGAACAGCGTGATAGCCGAGAACGGCCTGGAGGGTGTTGCGATAGCACTTCCGTTGGTATTGATCATTATGATGCCCGCTTTCCTGAACGAAGGCAACGCCCTATCGGGGATGCTCACAGCGAGATTATCCTCCATGCTGCACTTGGGTACATTGAAAGTCTCCAGGTTCCCAGGAAAGGAAGCTTTTGAGAATTTCTTCATTACTTACATCCTTGCTGTGGCGACATACGCTTTCATCGGCGTTCTGGCATACGTTGCGGCAACGGCCATGGGCGGCCCCGGCGATATATCATTCCTCAGACTGATGGCGTTGGTCATGGTGGCAGGAATGATCACAACGACGATCCTCAGCTTCCTTTCGTATTACGTTGCGGTAACAGCAATGAAATTCGATCTCGATCCCGATGACCACAGCATTCCCATAACGTCATCGTCCATAGACCTTATCGGAGCGGCGGTTCTGATAAATGTGATAATACTGATGGTACTGTGATAATCACCGATCAGTTTTCAAATAATCGACTGAAGTAAACGGGTCTCTGTACATGGCTGCTCCATAATCAATCGGATCCCCGTCCTTTGTGACCAACCATGGGACGTCTTTGCCTATTATCTCTTCGATTTCAGCATCGGTCATGAACCCATACCTCTCGATCGCACTTTCCATGGATTCGATCTCTGCGGGAAGAAACCGCCCCATATCCGGATCATTCAAAGACCTGAAAAAGCAGTGCCTGAAACCGTCGCACTGCTTTCTCTCTTTCTCAATCATCCCGTTTCTTTCGAGTACATCTAATGATCCCTCGAAGCCGAATGGGATCGGGCCGTGAGGGTTTTTGATGTATTTTTTGCCGGTTATTGATCTAAATGATCTCTCGTAGTGGTCAAAATCGCTGAAGTAGCATAGATAACAGAGTACTTTCTGCCCGACATTCTCTCTTTCGCCGCATCTCATTATTAAATAATGTAACATGCGCTCGAACTTCTGTATGCTGTCAGAACCGGCGATTGTTCCTACTCCAAAATCATTCAAGAGAGCCTCACCCTATGTGAATAGTCCCTCTTATCACGACTCTCTCTTTTTGAGTGACCTTCTTTGTTATTATCTCGATCGTTCCGCAGACATCCATCAGCATTTCAGATATTATTATCTCGTGCATTTTCATCCCCGTAGACCATACGAAGAGCATGTATTTTAACCTTCTACGGAAAAACCTTTATTGCGAGTGATCGGACAAGACCCAGTATTTATTTTTCTGTTCCGTCGGCTATGGCTTTGAACCCCGAAACTCCGTCTTCCGGACCCTTTGCTATGAGGATATCTCCCGCCTCTATCATTGTATTTTTTCCTGGTCCGAAAATGTATTCTCGGTTCCTCTTTATGGCAATGACGAACATCCCGCACTGAGAGCTCAGGCGGACATCCCCGAAGGTCTTCCCGTTGAGGATGGAGTTCGGAGTAACCTTCGATAAACTGATGGTGGTCTCCGATTCCTTGATCGACATCGCCAGAACGGGGTGTTTTCCCAACCCTCTGAGAACGATCTCCGCGATCGATTTGGCGGCATCCGCAATCAACATAATTGATGCCTGCAGCCTTACCATGACCACTATCCTCGCCACCTCTTCCGGCTTTTTCATCCCTACCTCAATGGCAGCTTCCTGAATGGTCAGGGAAAGATCTTCCATCCTTTCCGCAAGGAAGATCACCTCTTCCGCGATCTCTGCACTGTCATAGATCAGTGAAGAGTAAGCAAGATCGACCATGAACTCGGAGGTGTCCTTCAGTTCAAGAAGCATTTCCTGTATCCTGTTCACTGCTCTCCCTCCTTTTCTTCGGGTTCGTTGATGCTTGCGGCCTCTTCCTGGGGAGTTGTTTCCTCTTCATTCTCAAATACCTCAGGGAACTCCCAGGGTTCCTTCCCGGATGCATAGTGTACGAGTTGTTTATATCCGTCCTCTGTTCCTCGGACGATGATGTCATCTCCTGCACGTATCTTGAGGTCGTCTTCAGGATCGTAGATCCATCCCTGGCGGTTCTTCAGGGCGATTATCTTGCAGCCTGTGCTTGCTTCCACACCCAGCTTCCTGATCGTGTATCCCACCATGGTTGATTCCGGACTGATCTTTGTTGCACGGATCTTCTCGTCGGATTCGTATAACATCGCAGGAACGAAGGGGCGTCTCTCCAAAGGCAGGTTTAGAAGGCTTACTATGTCTCCCGCGGCTCCTGATATCCTGTCGGCGGCGGATGCCACCTGAAGAAGACCGGAGAGCTGCTGCGCGTCCCTTTTCGTCCTTGACGCCATCAGCACTTTGAATCTTACTGCATATTTCAGATCGTTGATGTTCTTCTCGATCTCTTGGACCTTTTCTGCCATATCCTCGCTGTTGTAAAGCAGTGACGCATACGCAAGGTCGACAATGACCTCGGACATGTTCTTCATCTCTGTCAAAAGTTCGCGGACCGACCTGTCGATATTGTTAAGGCTGGCGAAGTCTTCCTGTTCGGGCATTAAAATCTCATCTCCGCTGGTTCAAAAGGTCTACTATTCCCTTCTGGGTCATCTGTGCTGGTCGACAATTGGGCCACCTTATATCTCGGAACTAATCCGGAATCAAGTACGAGGTACACATATTTAAGACTTCAATCAGGAGCATCGGCAATTGTCTTAGTTTCCATAAAAGATTATAATACGGCAAAGGATATTGCGCCTAAGGTTAACGATGATAAGCAGAGATGAGGTCCTGGGGAATCTGAAGAAATACGATCTCAAAAAAGCAAAGATCGGAGTAGTTGCATCGCACTCGGCGCTTGATACTTGCGACGGGGCTGTCTCCGAGGGCTTCAGGACCGTTGCGGTCTGCCAGAAAGGAAGAGAGAAAACATTCGCCAATTACTTCAAGACCCAACGCGACAGCTCCGGGAAAGTTGTAAGAGGAGTGGTGGACGAGATAGTCCTGGTGGACAAGTTCAAGGACACGGTGCTTCCGAAGGTCCAAGAGACCCTGATGAAGAATAATGTGCTCTTCGTTCCTAACAGATCATTTGTTTCATACTGCGGCATCGATGCGGTGGAGAATGAATTCAAGGTTCCCATCGTCGGAAGCAGGAATCTGCTCAGGTCCGAGGACCGCGGCGGCGAAAGGGACTATTATTGGATACTTGAAAAAGCAAATCTCCCGTTCCCGAAGAAGGTCGAGAGGCCGGAGGACATAGACGGTCTCACAATCATTAAAGTACATCACAAGGTAAAGAAACTGGAAAGAGGGTTCTTTACCGCCAAAGATCACGATCAATTCGTCGAGAAGTCCACGGAGCTGATAAAGCAGGGTGTCATCGAAAAAGATTTCCTCAAAAGCGCGAGGATGGAGCAGTACATAATCGGTCCTGTTTTCAATCTTGACTTCTTCCGCTCCCCACTGGAAGAGAAGGGAGAACAGCTTGAGCTCCTGGGAGTGGATTGGAGATTCGAGACGTCTCTTGACGGTTTCTGCAGACTTCCGGGTAAACAGCAGGTGGAGTTGGAGGAGGACGGGATAATCCCCGAATACACCGTATGCGGCCATAATTCGGCGACCCTCAGGGAATCATTGCTTGATAACGCATTCGAAATGGCCGAGAAATACATCAAAGCAACAAAGAAATACTACGACCCGGGCGTGATAGGACCGTTCTGCCTGCAGACCTGTGTCGACAAAGACCTTAATTTCTATATTTACGATGTAGCCCCGCGCATAGGCGGAGGAACTAATGTTCATATGTCCGTCGGTCATCCTTACGGCAACGCTCTCTGGAGAAAGGAGATGAGCACCGGAAGGAGACTTGCCATGGAAATAAGAAGAGCGATCGAACAGGAACGCGTCGATGAGATCGTTACATAAGGTGAGCAAATGAACCACAAAAGAATAGTAATCGCCCTTGCGGTCTTTATGATCGCCTTGACATCAGTCAGCATCATCGGCAGCGAAGAGTCGGATGCCTGGGTAAGTATAGAGGACGGAATAAGGGGAGAAGGTTTCTCTACCAACAGCGGCGGCACACTGATCATACCGATCGCCAACACCGAGGATACGCCGGTAACTCTTACGAGAATAATTGTGAAAGAGAACGGCGAAGAGGTGCACCGAGCCTATAATGTGGTCGTTCCTGCCGGCGGCGGAGAAGTAAGGCTGAGTTTCACACTTCACGGGGCCGGAGAACACTTGCTCACCATCACGGGAGAACCGTCCAGTTTGTTCTATCCCAATACAGACAAGAACACAGCGGTCGTGAAAGTCACTGAGTCCGTTCTCAGCAAACCGACGACCTACATAGCGATCGCAGTGATCGCCATACTGATCGTCATAGCGTTCTACATGCACTTGAGAAATGCGCCCACGAAGAAACCGGACACCACCTTCACTGAACTCGAGAGACAGAAAAGAGAGTCCAGAGAAGAGGAGGTCGTAAGCACTCGAAAGAGCTCAGCGACCGAGGTCAAGAGATATGATAAAGCTTCTAGCGAACCTCAAAGACCTCCGGAAGAAAAGAAGACCTTTACAGAGCTCCATAAAGAAAAGAACGCAGGCAAAGAGCAGAAACCTCAGAAAGAGAAGGAAAAGAAGGCTCCGGCGTTCGCAGGTCTCAAGAGAGAGAAGAGCGAACCGAAAGAGAAGAAGCCCGCTGCTCAGAAGAAAGAACCGGAAAAGAAAGCCGCTTCCTTCACTGAGCTCGAGAAAGAGAAATCTCAAAAGAAAGAAGCATCGGCGACACAAAAGAAGGAATCTTCCTCTGATGAGCCGCCCAAGAAGCTCAAGTATGTAAGCTCGAGAAGAAAGTGAAGAAAAAGCCCTGAGCACACCGTCCGGTGTGCTCGGCACATATTTTTTCAGATTTGCGTTTTTTTGTTTTTCTTCACTTTTTGTTGTACAAGCATTTTCTCCCGGCTTATTTTAGCTGCCAACAGCGTTTCAAGCTGTTTACGTGCTGTTCTATTTAACAACACGATCCGTTCGGACTGAGTATATTTTCGATCGATCAAAATCGCATTGTAGCTCTCCATATTCGCAATTACCAATAATTGCTCCACACACGCATGGTCGCGCATATTGCCTTTTTTATCTGGATTCTCTCTTCTCCATTCTCCTGCTGTTTTTCCAAATAGTGCTACGTTCAACATATCGGCTTCATTAGCATACAAAAAAGAGATCTGACCTTGTGTAAGTTCCGGAACTATCAGGTTTTCTTTTATCGCATCCGTATGGATGATGTAGTTCACCTTTGCAAGTTCACGCTTTGCTGTCCATTCAAGTGCTTCCTGCTCTTCCTCCTTGAGGCGTTGAAATTCATGAATCATATACAGCTTGAACTCTACGGAAATCCATGATGCAAACTCAAAAGCGATGTCCTTATGTGCAAATATCCCTTGACTGTAACGCCCGCGACCGGGCAGTATGCCTATAGCATTTGTTCTCTCCACCCACTGCTCTGGCGATAAAGTAAATGCATTATATCCTGCCTCATTTCTAAAGAGGTCGAATTCGACTCCTTTGAAATCAGCATTGTTCAGAGTCTCCCACAGCCCAAGGAAGGCTATAGTTTCTTTCTTTCTGAGCCAGTTCTTGATGACGTCCTTTGCATTATCACTCTTGAATCTAGCTATGTCTGTGAGTGAGATGTAATCTTCCTGATCTACACGCTTATATCTTACATCCACTCCTTTGACCGTTATCTTATCTGTTGTCATGTTCTCACAAGTCCCGCTGAAGATTTTTCTTCTGCGTTTCTGGACAGAACATTTCTTGCGTTGTTTATAGAGTCCAATTACTACAGTTAGTATAACTAAAAACATACGTGTACGGAGGAGTTTGAAAAACGGTCAAAGTTTCAGTTTAGGATCCTTCAGATCGATGAGCGCTACTTCTCTTCTGTCCATGAAGAACCCGATCTTCTTATGAAGCATTATCGACGGGGCGTTCCCTGTCTGCAGCATGCTGTGCGCGACATCCGCTCCCATCTCCTGGCCTTTTCTGAGAACCTCTCTCAGCAATTTGTACCCGATCGCATTCCTTCTCACGTACGAGTGGACGCCCATATTCTCTATCCATATCAGCTTGTTGACATCGAAGATATGTTCCAGGATCTTTGCGAAAATGAAGCCGTATATCTCTCCGTCCTCTTCCGCAACAAAGCTGAGACCGCTCTCCAGGTATGAGGAATAATGATTCTTGCTGCTGGCCCCGAGATTGTCCTTCCACTCTTTCGGAAGTTCTTCCCATTTGTTCTCGATCGTGTCTGCAAAGTATTCCTTTATACAGGATATCTCCAGCGCTCGGACCTTTTCCATATCTTTCAGCTTCATCTGGCGGATCTCCATTACATCTCCTCCGGATATTCTATCCCCAAACAGTCAAGGACGTTCCTAAGGACCGTTCTTGTGCATTCGACTAAAGTCAACCGAGAATTGCGGTACTCATCCGATGCCAGCACGGGGACTGCCGCATAGAATTGATTGAATGCCGCTGCGACCTCGTGACCGTACGCCGGGATGATGTGAACGCGCTTCTCTTCTCCCGCGCCTTTTATCACATTTCCGAATTTGGATAATGCTTTGATGAGAGCTCTCTCGTACTCATCGGTGAACATCGCGGGGTCTGTGCAGTGTTCATACCCGCCTGCTTTCTTCAGCATGCTGCACGCCCTTGCGTGAACATACTGGATATAGGGTCCGCTGTTGCCGTCGAAGTTAAGCGCCTCATCCCATTTGAACACAAGCTGCTTCTCCGGGTGTACTCGTACGATATTGTATCTGATCGCTCCTATGCCGACCTTTCTGGCGATACTGAGCATCTCCTCTTCGGAGAGGTCGGTCCTTCTCGATCTTATTTCATTCATGGCGCGGAAGACCGCCTCGTCGATGAGGTCGTCCAAATTGACGACGTTCCCTCTCCTCGTGGACATCTTTCCTTCCGGAAGTGAAACGAATGAGTAGAACAACGCTTCCGGGATCTTCTTGCCGCCCATTATCTCCAACGCGGAACAAAGCTGCTTTGAGCCCAGCTTCTGATCCTCTCCCAACACATCAATCGCACGGTCGGCCCTCTTGAATTTGTCGAGATGATAGGCAAGGTCGCGCGTTGTGTATAACGTCGTTCCATCTGATCTTGTGAAAGTGAACTTCGTGTTCTTTCCCTGAATTCCGTAATCCTTCAGATCAACGTACCAAGAACCGTCGTCTGTCTGTCCTGCATATTTTGATGCTTTGAGCTTTTCCACTACTTCTTTAGCGGAACCGTCCAGAATGAAATCGGATTCCCATGTGTATGTGTCCAATTGAACATTTATTTCGGATAACGTTTCCTTCAGACCCTCAAGCATTGCCTCTGCTGTTCTTCTTACAGTGGAAATGATCTCTTCGTCCCCGTCCTCGAACTTTCTTAACATCTCCGATATCTGGTCTTTGACCTTATCGTCATTTTCCATCAGTTTATTCGCTTCACGGTAGTACGCAACGAGCTTGTGGTCTGTCTTGTCCCTATCCTCTTCGGTGACCGCTCCTTTGGGAATGTTCATTACACCCCACGTGAGGATCACCACCTGCTTACCCACATCATTTACATAGTACTCGGTCTCGACATCATACCCGCATCTCTTCAACGATCTTGCGAGAGTATCTCCGATAACCGGGTTCCTGGCTCTTCCCACGTGTATCGGACCGGTGGGGTTCGTTGAGGTGTGTTCGACATTGATCTTTATGCCCTTGCTGGGCATCGACCCGTACGCTTCCTTTTTTGATAATATTGAATCAAGGGTCTCTTTGATCAGGACGGACTCGTCCATCATGAAGTTGAGGTAACCGTTCACAGCTTTTACGGATGCTATCGTTCCAGATGGCGAGATATTGGAAGCTAATTTTTCTGCTATGCTCTTAGGATCCGCTCTCAGTTCCTTTGAAAAACTGAAACATGGTATCGCCAGATCTGCCATATCAGAAACTTCCGTTACGAACGTGACGTTGGGAGCGCCGATCTTCTCCAAGGCCTTCTTTACCGCGGCTTCCGCTTCCCGCTCGAACTTCTGTCTGCTGTCCATGTTCATCCGATCCTGTACCTCAGGATGGCGGCGAAGCCGCCGAAAGCTTTCAGCAGCATATCTCCCTCTTCGGAGTCTCCCGAGATAAGCTGCACTTTTGTGTTATATCCGTCGGCGAGTTCGAAGAATGTATCTATGATATCTCTCTGTTCGATCACTTTCGCCGGCATGCCGCATTCCGGACAGGGTATCTTAACATCCGGGTCGTCCACTGTCATTTCGAATGTGTGGCCGGATGAGCATTCCGTCGTCACTCTGAATTTGTTCAGAGACTCGGATAAAAGCAGAACATCCACCGCCCCGGCCTGGGCCGCCGCCCTTACGTCATTCTCTCCGTAAGCGGAAAGGCCTCCGTCGGCTTTGCGTATCTCTCTGAGCAGCCTCTGCATATATTCTTTCTCAATTGTAAGCTGAATATCAGTGAGAGTGTCCTTGGCCGCATCGACCAATTCTCTCAGCCCCGATTCGTCTGTATATCCGGTATCGAAAAGCGGAGAAACTACCTTTTTTCTGAGCTCGTGGTGCAGATAGTCCTCTTTCACGAAGAAGTCCTTTGTGCCTCCGGGGCCTCCCACCAGGATCCCCTGGAGTTCGGGCCTGTTCAGGTAGATCTCGGTTGCGTTGTCCGCCACTTTTTTGTAGAATTCGTGTGCTGCTATCTCTATCAGTCTTTCAAAACGGACTGACGACTGTCCTCCCTGGTGGTGCTTGCTTGGGACGAGGGAATCAAAATGTTTCAGCGTTGTTATCTTGCTTCCGGAAAGCAGACCCAGCGTCGCTTCTTTTCTGTCTATTGTGATCAATCCGTAAGATTTCTTGTCTAGGAGCATTGCCTCCAGCGGTTCGGTATAGAATTCGGAGTCGCATCTGTAAACGAATGTTGTGATCTCCTCCGGAGGCTCGAGTGTGTACTGCACCATTTTAGTCTGGTCGCCGGCACGGGGGACCTCTCCGCAGAATATGACCAAACCATTCGGCGGAGCGGATTTATATGTTCTAAGTCTGGACATTATCGAATCGATCGCGCCCGTGACGTTCTTCATGGTGGATTTGGATTTTATGTTGGTCGCCTGCGACTGCTCTTCCCTGAGATATGCCATCACGTCAGAGATCAATCTGGTGCTGGGAATGTACACCGATATCAGCTCGGTCCCTCTTCCGCGATAGTTTGTTATCTCCTGCATGGCCTTCTTGAAATCATATCTTGCTCTGTCGAGAGCATTTGCGTCGCCCATTTGTTCCACACCAATAATATTTATCTCAATTGCGCATTCATATAAAAGTATTGGCGATGAAGAAGGAAAAAGTTGTTGTGTCGATCGGCGGGTCAGTCCTGATTCCCGGCAAAGATGATCCTGTGTACATTGAAAGATTGGCGGAAATGCTGAAAGACGTTTCTTCCAAGGTTCAGATCGTGGTCGTCTGCGGCGGAGGAAGGATCGCAAGATATTACATTGAGATCGGAGAAGAGCTCAAAGGCACAGAATACCAGAGAGATATCCTGGGGATAGGAGCGACGAGACTGAACGCACAGCTTTTAGCGATATCTCTTGGAAAAGTATCCTCGATGGAAATCCCGGAGACGGCGGAGGAAGCTGCGGGAAGATCGTCGCCGAAGAACATTGTTGTCATGGGAGGGACGGTGCCGGGCCACACGACAGATGCGGTCGCCGCGATGGTCGCCCGAGAGATGGGTGCAGACAGGATCGTTAATGCAACGTCTGTTGCGGCTGTTTACTCAGACGATCCGAAGAAGGACCCCAAAGCAAAAAGATTCTCGAAACTTACTATTGACGAGTTGGGAAAGATCGTCTACAAAGAACACGGCGCCGGCAGATCAAGCGTCTTCGATCCGTTGGGGATCAAGATCGCTAAGGACGAGAAGATCGACATTTTGATCGTAGACGGCAGAGATCTGGATGAAGTAAAAAATGCATTACTGGGTAAAGGCATAAAAGGGACGTACGTCAACTCTCATTGATGTGTTCCAGGTTTGAAGAAGAGATCAATTCGAACCCTGCGGAACGTATCAGTTCGGATATCCTTTTCTCTTCCGACCCTTTCATTGAATTCCGGTGTATGTACACCAGTTTTGTATCTGAAGCGGCAGCGGCATCCTTTACCATTCTTATGACCTCGACATCGTCGCTGTGCTCCAGCTGATAGTTGGGAAGCATATGACCGAAATTGATCTTGTATTCCAGAGCGACCTCTGTGAACCTCGGAGCATAGTGGCCTCCTCCTACGCCTATCGCAGTGTCATAATCGTTCGGTTCCATGTTCAGGATTACATCTGAAAGGATATCTGCCGCCCGTTCGTTGCCCCAATTCTTCGCATCGCTTCCGATCTCAATGAAAAATGTCGGCCTTTCGAGCCAAGGACCGTGGTGTGTGACCTCAAAGCAGACCCTGAAATTACCCATATCGTTATATTGCGAGATCTTTCTCAGCGCGTCGGTCATCAGCGGAGGGTTGGACCTGACAAGGGTCTTTTCCTTCCCTCCGTATTTGTTCTCTTTGAAGTTGCCGATCGGATGAACGGTCATTGCCGCCTCTCCGCTGGTGGCTGAATGCCTTGACATGAACACTACCTCGTCAATATCGAGCTTGAACTCCTCTATCCTTCTGTCTAGATCCTCCAACCGTATGTGAAGGTCCGGGGTTATCATCACTACCCCTTTATCACAGGTGTAAAAGGTATCCTTCCCGTTGCTTCCCAGCTCATCCCAGCTTCTTTTTTTGAAAAGCTGACATTTCATGTTGACGGAGGGAATGTCTGACAAGCTGCATACCAGCAGCCTATTGTTCTCTGTCATTAAGATTATCGAATCATTCGATGTTTGATAAATATTCCGTAATAAGTTTTCCATAGAAAAAATGGAACAAAGAGGTCGCCGATCTATATTCAATTGTGCGCAAACCTGATATAAAGCACTCTCTTATTAGTGGTCGTGTCAATTGAAACCGCAACGATAAGGGAGAGGACGTTGCTCCACCTGAGCAGGTTCCCCGCAATGAACCCGAACGAGCAATTCAACATTCCCTTCGACCTAACGCAGGATGGTATCGCTTCGATATTGGGGATCTCCCGCGCGCACGCTTCCCTTGAGCTCAAGAAATTAAAGGAATTGGGAAAGATAGATGATTGGCGTGCGCACGTTAAGGGTTCGGGCAGCAAGAGGATCGTTTATTATCTTCTGCCGGACGGCGTGAGGGATGCCGAGGTCATAAGGAAAAGGATCGAGGCTGCCGGAATCACGGTTGACGCTTTGCTTGATATGAAGAGGTGCGACCCCGGCATAATGTGGGAAAATCTGAATGCCAAAGATAAAGAGACCTTTGGTCTTGCGTGCGTGTTCAGAGTACCGGTAACAAGGAAGGACCTCCCCGAGACCACCACAGGAGTGATACCTGCCGACAGTTCGGGAAAAACGAACATCAGCGATGATGTCCGCGCGAAGTATCTGTCACATGCGGATCCGGAGAAAATGAAGGTCTGGCACAGCCGCGCGGCGGACTGGTGGATCGATCACGGCGATGATGAGGAAAGGGAGCAGGAGAGACTCTACCACCTGATGAAAGCGGGAAGGAACACCGAAGCTTGCAAGCTTGCTCTGAAGAGGTCGGAAGAGTTCATAGAGAACCCGAACGAGGACCTCCTTGCTATATTGAAAGGCGTAGTTGTTGTTCCGAAATACACCGAATCCTTCTACAACTTAAGAGCAAAGATCGCTATCGATTGCGAGGACGCGGCCGATGCTTTTGCCTGCGCGGACGTATTGGCGGATTTCTTGACAGACGATGCGACACTTATCAGAGCGGAGGCGAACTTGCTTTCCGGAAAACCTGAGAAAGGATATGAGCTAGCCATCGGCCTTTTCAACAAGACTCCGTCTTCAAGATCGGCGCTGATCGCAGCTAAATGCCTCTTCAAAATGAAAAAATACAATGAGGCCTCGGACCTTCTCGGTTCATCTTATGATGTGCTTACAGGGATCAGCAATGCCGCAAAGGTCGATGAGATACTCATTCTCAGGGCAGGCATCGCCTATGACCGCGGAAAGACGGATGAGGCCCTCAGTTATCTCAGCAAGGCGAGAAAAGCGTCTAAAAAGGAAAGCACCAAAGCAAGGATCGATTCGCTTGCCGCAAACATAAAAAGCGGTAAGAAAGCGAGTTTTGAATAATTAGAACGTGGTGTTCTTCTTAAGGTCGTCCATGTCCGAGATGTAAAGGTCGCGAATATCCTTAATGTTCCATTTCAGCATAGCCAGTCTCTCGAATCCGAATCCCCATGCGAGCACCGGATACTTCACTCCGAACGGTTCAACGACCTCCGGTCTGAATATTCCGGCCCCTCCGAGCTCCATCCACTTTCCGTTGAAGAACACCTCTATCTCGACCGACGGTTCTGTGTACGGGAAGTAGGCGGGCCTTACCCTTATCTGATCCAATCCCATGCTAGAATAGAAGTCTTTTATCATGGAGATCAGCATATTGAAATTTCCGTTCTCGTCAATGACGATGCCTTCGATCTGTGTGAATTCGGGAAGATGAGTGGAGTCGATGGACTCATTCCTGAATATCCTTGAGATGGAGAATGCCTTCTGCGGCGCTTCGGGATGTTCTGCGATATACCTTATGCTGCTCACAGTGCTGTGTGTTCTCAGCAAAGCGGCCTCGGCCTTCTCTCTGCTCCATTCTCCTCCCCATCCTCTGATCCCCGATCCTGCTCCCTTCTCATGGATCTTCTTCACTTTACGCACAAGAGATTCGTCCTCAAGGTCTATCTTTTTTGGAATATCCAGATAGAACGTGTCCTGAAGGTCTCTTGCCGGATGGTCCTGAGGCGTGAACAGTACGTCCAAGTTCCAGAATGCGGGCTGTATGTACTCCGACGACATCTCCGTGAACCCCATGTTGGTGAAAAGCATCCTTATCTCGTCGCCCAGTCTTGTCAGCGGGTGTTTCTTAGCGGGAGTGACAGAAGGTGCGAATGTTCCCACATCATACTTTCTGAATTGAACGTTCTTCCAGTCTCCGCTCTGTATGAGCCTGTCGGTAACATCGGTGACCTCTTCCTTCAGCTCTATTCCTTGAGAAATGACCTTTTTCCCTTCTGCTGTGAGTGAGATCTTCCTCTCTGTGACGATCTTTTCCCTGATCAGTCCCTGCCTTCCTTTGAGGTCCTTGATCAAAGCGGGATCGATCTCTTTCTCGGGTATCGGAGAAGCGGCCATCTTTTCAAGAAGCGCCTCATCGTCCATCTTCGAACCTGCCGCGGACCTGCCTTTTTCAGTGAGCTTGAGGGTCTTTGTTCCTCCCTCTTCCTTGATGTCGGCAAGACCTTTTCTCTTCAGCCATCCTACAGCGATCTTATCTTCGCCGTTCGGCATGAAGTCCGCCAAAATATCAATGCTGGCTATTCCGCCCAGATTGTTGATGATCCCAATAGCAAGCCTTTCCGGAAGCCCTTTGGTAACGATGTTCCTGTCAGAGACCTCGAAGAACTTTTGGATCTTCTCGTCTATCTTCACCAAGCCCTTGGATTCTAACCATGATGCGGCTCCCATCACTTCCACTTCGAGAGCGAATATACCCTTGGTTATCAATTCCGCAGGCGAGGACGATCCCTTCGATTCATTGAGTGCGAGGAGAAGTTTTCTCTCGTTGTAGCTCAGGCCTTCGATCATTTCCGCTGTTGTCATGATCACCACTTGAACCCGTCGAACGTCATGCTGTCGACCACATCTTTCGCCTTCTCTCTTTTTGCCTGATGCTCTTCAAGGAAGACGTTGATCTTTTGTGTGAGCATTTGTTTGCACTCGCCGCAGAGTATCTCTCCCTTTTTGCATTTCTCGGCGAGTTCGTTCATCTTCTTGTCGTCTTTCTCAAAGAGATAGTAATTATATTTGAAAACGGCGCAGACCTCGGGGTTGCCGCCCTTCTGTCTTTGTTCTTCGATCGAAACGCAACCGCCGGTGAATGCCCTTCCGACCTTCTTCTTTACATCTTTCGGATTGTCTGTTGTGTATATCGTTCCCAACTCATCGGAGGAGGACATCTTGTCACCGCCTCCGAGGCCGGGGAACATCTTACAGTATAGCATTGCGGGCTTGGGATAATTCAGACCGGGGGCCGCATCCCTTGCCACTCTGAAGTGGGGGTCCTGATCGATACCGCACGGTATCAGGCACGGTACTTGTTTTCCTTTCCTCTCGGAAGGCAGGAACGCGGGAGCCGCCTGGATCGTTGTGAAGAATATGGCTCCGATGTTCGTGGAATTGTCGAACCCGAAGACCGCCTTAGCGGTCGAGAATGTGACCTTCTTGGATACCTTGAGGGCGATCGGATAAAGTTCCTTGATGTTCTCTGTGTCAAGGATTATCTTTGTCTTTTTCGGGTCGAATCCCAGCGCTACAAAGTCCAAAGCATTCTCATAAGCCAGCGACCTTGTTTCCTTTAATGTGAGGTCCTTGAAAAGGAACTTCTCGTCATCGGTCATCTGAAACAGCATATCGACCTTGAACACATCCTGCATCCACTTGTTGAATATCCATGGCATGATGTGACCGAGGTGGGTGTGTCCAGACGGACCTCTCCCCGTGTACAGGAAGAACTTGTTCCCTTTGTCGTACTCGTCCAAAAGTTTCCCGAGATCCCTGTGAGAATAGAATATCCCTCTCCTCAGCATAGGGTGGAGTTCACCGTACTTGCCGAGCCTTTTCATAAGGGCATCATCGATCGGCGTGGTGCCGAACCGCTGCATGAGCACATCATAATCTATGTCTCCGCTTACTTCCCACGGTGTCACCTTGAAGTCTTCCGCCATATCTGACCATATAGTGGAAGGTTAGCACTATCTTTAACCTTTCTAAAGAAAGAGTTCCCATTTTTTACTCAGAATCACTTAATTATCAGAATCGCTTTGTGGTGCTCATGTGGAAGATACTTGGTATGAAGACCATCTACATCGACATACCGAATACCGTAAAGGGAAGACTCATTGAACTTTCAACGGAAAAAGAAAAAGGGGAAAGGTTCAGAGAGCTCATGGATAGGTCGGAAATAATGTTCCTTCTGAACGGAGAGACGGAGGAGAACTCCTTTTACATTAAGGTCCCGGACGATCTGTCCCCGGAAGACATACAGACCATGGCGGATGTTGTTCTGGATATCGCCAAGACAGTGGAATTTCCGTTCGTGTCAGTGGGAGATATCGAACAGCGGTACAGAGTGATCATCTCCAACAACAAAGAACCGGAACTGATAGGGATCAACAAAACTCCCGGAATGTCTTCCGTCGAGGTGTTCAAGCCCATCATCAGATCATTGGACGGAAGAGGTCGTACAAACATCGAGGGCAGAGGCCGTTATCAGTAAGAAATCATGACTTCCTGTTATCTTCCTGGAGTATGAGATCTCCGAAATCGGATTTATCTCTTTTCGGGGTGCCTGGAACATCGTCCCATGACGGCTTTTTTCTATCAGTTTCAAGTCCCACGAAAACTGGGACAGGTCTGAAAAGTTTCCATTTTGATACGATATCGTTAATGGTCACTGCTTCGAACAGCCAATAATAAAGCAGGGAGACCGCCGTTACGATCACTACGATCATTCCCGCAGACAGAAGAATGTAGCCTCCCACTGTGATTATGTCCGATGTGTTGATCGCCACAAGAACGAAAAAGAGAGCTGCTACGACCGGCACCGCCATCCTTTGAAGGGTCGCCCTTATTCCGTTGTATATCCTGAAGTCCCTGTAATTCGTTTCGATCCTCACATTGAGGGATCTGAATATCGACCACGGCATCACAATGACCGGAATGTAGAGGATGAGAGTGAACATCAGCAGAGGAATTGATGCCCCTATGCTGAGGTCCATGAACACCGGATTCATGGAAATGTATATCCAAATGAACATTCCGACCATCATACCCAGCGAGATGGAGTTCCCCACTTCTCTCCACGGTATCTTTGTTCTGCTGAGATCATAATCCATGGTGATGTTCCTTGTGTCGATATCCTCGGGCACATTGAAGACGAATGCCACCGTTTTATCCTTGAACGTAAGTTTTTCCTTGATGTTAATGTACTCGATCCTGCGGAGCACATGATAGAAGACCGCCCTTTGGACCGCATCCACCAAGGCCACGACGCCCAAGCTCCCGAGGATAAGGAACAGAAGCAGGAATATGATTGTCAACGGGACCTCGAAGAACCATAACGCTGCGGCGACCGCTCCGACTATCAGCAGGATCCACCAATACTTCGACCTTGCGAGATAGATGATCCCGCATACGAAGAAGGGGATGGCAAGATACGGCATCAGTTCATACATGAAACGGCTGCTGTTCGACTCCTCATAGAGAACAAACAGCAAAGAGATAACAAAGGAAACCACGGCTGCGGCGATGGTGATCTTGTCGATCAGCCTCATCAGAGATATCCCTTCGGGCAGCTGATCCGCCCAAAAATCTCCGTGCCTTCCTCTCTCGATACGGAGATTCATGGTTTCGCCATCCATATCTCAACATCCACGGTCGCTCTGTCTCCTGGGTATACTCCAATAATGATGCCCATCTCTTTGTTGTCGTCTGTGGAGATGGGGCCGATGGTCGATCCTTTGATCCCTTGTTTGTAGCTGATCGATGTCCCCTTCTCATTTGCGATGGCTATATCGACCGGAATATCTGAGTCGATCCTTATCTCGAGGACCTTTCTTTTTTTGACCTTGAACGGGAACGATTGAACATTTCTGTAGAAACCTTCGACCGAAGGGTCGAATTCGCCGAGCTTCAATCCCTCGGCTTTGAAGACCTGTTCTCCGTTCTTGAGTAGTGCCATCATATGTGGAATGTGCTGGCCGTTAATAGGCATTTTCATGCTGCAGGACCATTAAGGATCTTGTTCCGCCATCTCTTCGAGGTCCGTGGAGAATCTCCACATCTTCGGATAGTGGCCTCTTTCCATGAACACCCTTTTGACATCTGCCGCCTTTCCCTGTTCGGATTCCATGACCTTCGATGAGGACATGGCCATCTTTCCGATCGCGATGAGTTCACCTCTTGCGGTCATCAATGCGACCAAAGCATTCTTCCGAATATCCTCGTCAAGCATGTGTATCCCCTTGACCGAAAGGTCCGCTCCGTGGCATAAAGCATCGACGGCGGTGGGTTTCACTATCAC
>Ga0209628_10000905_pt1 | contig 18639 bp, 17 predicted proteins | sample TergutCu122P4_FD_187285 | JGI IMG/M metagenome (GOLD analysis project Ga0209628, IMG submission 187285) | Cubitermes ugandensis P4 segment gut microbial communities from Kakamega Forest, Kenya - Cu122 P4 (SPAdes) (version 2) | ecosystem: Host-associated > Arthropoda: Insects > Digestive system...
GTTAAAATGTTGTCGATGCCTATTTTGAAACCCATCTTTGTCATCTTGCTGAGATAATGTTTCCGGTCGGACGCCGAGTTGTTGGTAAGGAACACGAACGGGATCTTCTTTGCTTTAAGCCGTTCGATGAACTCCGGCGCACCTTTGATGACGGCGTCCCCCCTGTACACCGTGCCGTCCATGTCTATGATCATTCCCGAGATGTCTTCCGTTCTCTCACCCCATGTATTTCGTTCTCAGTATGTTCATCGTCCTTCTTAATTCCGCTTTGGAATCGTTGTTGTATATGCACGCCGCCGGGTGATACGTGGGAAGGAATCTCAATTCTTTGCCGTTGACCGCGATCGTCATCTCTTTGTTCGCGATGTCCCCCATTTTTCCTTCGTATCCGATGAGATCGCGGCACGCGGACCTTCCGAGTCCGACGATGACGCTCCGTCCGGACAATTCATGATCCAGGAACGGCCTGCAGGCGTCCATCTCCTCCTTCGTCGGGTCGCGGTTGCCGGGCGGTCTGCATTTCACGGTGTTCGTTATCAGTACGTCCGATCTTTTTATTCCCTCTTCGAGCATTATCCTCTCCAACAGTTTTCCGGACCTCCCGACGAACGGCCTTCCTGTGAGGTCCTCGTTCTCTCCGGGCGCTTCGCCCACGAATATCACCTTCGAATCGCGATCTCCGTCGGGCATCACGATCTTTGTGCGGAATTTGCAGAGCGGACATCTGGAGCAGTTCTTTTCCGGGATCATCGTATCACTCAGAAGAATTCCCTCACCTGTTCTTTCGCGTCCTTCGGGGAAAGGTACGAGAGCGGGATGTCCAGCGGCGTCTTCGCGCCGAAGTTCTTCTCTTCGTACAATCTGAACGCCGCCCTTGCGAACGCGATCATTATCGACGCCGTGAATTCCGGATTGCTTCCGAAGTTCATCGAGAATTCCATCGAGTATCTTTCTCCCTCGGCCGTTTCCCCGTTCCTGAAGACGTGGCCGCCGTGGGGCATCCTGCTGTGCTTCCTCCCCAATTCCGAAAGCGGTACGTAATTGATCTCCACGTCGTAATCGGCGTAGTAGTTCGGCATCTCCCTTATCGTCCTTGATATCTTTTCCCTGTCGGCGTTCTTTTCCGTCGCCACGTAACATATCCTCTTGTGCTTCTGCCTCGCCGTGTAATCTTTGACCGAGCCTTTCCTTACCTCGCTCATCACGTCCTCGGACGGCACGGTGTATTGTATCGCCCCGGTGACGCCGTCTATCCTTCTTATCGCCTCCGAATGCCCCTGGCTCACGCCGGGGCCCCAGAACGCCTGGTTCCTGCCGTCCGGCAGAAGGGATGAGAACAATGATTTCATCATTGAAAACAATCCCGGGTCCCAGCCGGCCGATACTATCGCCGTTCTCCTGTGCGCCTCCGCCTGTTCTCCGACCGCTTTCATGTAATCGGATATCTTCGGATGGTTATCGTAAGAATCGACGGTGTTGAAATGCCTCGCCAGTTCCGGCCCCTGTTTCGGCAGGTCCGTCGCGGACCCTCCGCAGAGGATCATGACGTCTATCTTTTTCACATGGTCGAGCACGTCGTCGGACGCCGTCGCCTTTATCCCGGATATCGTCCTGATGTCGGACGGGTCCCGTCTGGTGAATATCGCCTCCACGGACACGTCCCCGTTCTTGGGTGCCGCCCTTTCGATGCCCTTTGCGATATTTCCGTATCCGTATATCCCGAGCCTTATCTTTTTCATTTTCCCACCGTTACTTTTTCAGAAGGTCCGACGCCTTTACCAGCGATACCAGCGTCACTCCGATCTCCTTCAGCGCTTCCGTTCCGCCCGCTTCCCGGTCTATGACGGAAAATATGTCGTCGACGGACGCGCCCGCCTCTCTCAGCGTCTTTATCGCCGAGATGCTGGAGCCGGCCGATGTTATCACGTCCTCGACCACGAGCACCTTATCCCCGCGGTCCAGGTCGCCTTCGATGAGCTTCGACGTCCCGTGATCTTTCTTCTCCTTCCGTACCATAACGTACGGTATGCCGGTCGCGAGCGCCAGCGCCGCCGCGAGCGGCACGGAGCCCAGCACCACGCCGGCGATGCGGTCGTATCTTTTCCCTGAGGACTGCACCTTCTCGGCCATCAGTTGAGAGATGAGATACAGTACCTTCGGGTCCGTGCTCGCCTTCTTTATGTCAATATAATAATTGCTCTTGGCGCCGGACGCCAATGTGAAATCCCCGAACTGCAGCGCTCCGCAGTCCTTCAACGCTTTTTTCATCTCGTTCATCTTTTCACCACGGTACGTCCTTCAGTTTCATCCTGTATCCGATTATGTTCATCGCACGGTGCAATAATAATGTTACAATGAGCAAAAATATCAGCGCGAGTATGTGCCACCCTTCTATCTCGATGTAGGTGTTGTACACCCATCTCGGATAGAATAACGCCGTCAGAAGGAACGCTCCGATGACGAAATCGAACTGATCGAGTATCGGCGCCTTCTTTCCCCTCGCTATGCCCAGACGCCGTTTTATGAACGACCCCATTATGTCCCCGAGCAGGGAGCCGAAGGAAAGGCATATTATTATCCCCACGCCGCCCCAGATGCCCCCGTACCCCCAAACGGCCTCTTTGCCGAAGAGATACGCTATCCCCATCAATATCGATCCGAGCACCACGCCCGCCATCCCGCCGCCGAAGAACCCTCTCCAGGTCTTCCCGTCGCCGAGTATTCTCCGACCTTTGATGGTCTTCCCGAAATCCATCGGCTTTCCGCCGCCGAACACGACGGCCGCGGAATTCGGTAACATTGCGGGAAGGAATAACCATAACCCGGCTAGCATGATCACGATAACGTCCAACACATCCATTGCCTGACTCTCACCGCGACAACGTCGAAGGACCGTATATATTCTTTCAATTTTTATTCGAGAAAAACTCCGCGACGTCCGCCGGAACGTCGTCGGAACGCCTCGCGGCCAGCAATGAGTACGCCGCTGCGCGCTTATCGAGTATCACCGCGGCGCCGACGTCGCTCTCGGAGCGTATCAGCCTTCCGATCGACTGCCTCATCTTTCTCAGCGTCGGCGTCAGCACGGCGAGCTCCCAGCCGTTGCCGAATCTGATATCATAGTACCGCTGCAGCGCGTCCTGTTTCGCGCCCGGCTTTGCGAACGGCATGCCGGCGAGTATCGCCACCTCCATCTCCTTTCCCGGAAAATCGATCCCTTCGCTTATCCTTCCGCCGGCCACGGCAAAGAGTATGCCGTCGCCGGAGCGTTTGAACTCGTCCACCATCCTCTGGTGCTCCGAATTTGTCATGCCTTTCCGTTCTATGAACATTCTGCGCTCCGTTCTTTTGCATATGCCGTCCCTTATCATCGTATCCATCAGCGTATACGAGGAAAAGAAAACAGCCGTGTTCCTTTTCACCGAATTTACAATGTTCGCGATGTGGTCCTCCATCCTGGGGATGATCGTACTGTCCTGTCTCAGTTCCTCGTGCCTCGACGTCACGTCCGCCGCGTGCACCGTCAGAAGATTGTTCGGATCGAACGGGGACGCGAAACGCGCAAGTTTCGCGTCCTCCAGTCCCAACACGTTCCGATATTCGGATAACGGTTCCAGCGTTCCGGACATGTGTATCGACGCGTGGCACGAACGCAACGGTTCGGCGGCCTCGTAGGGGTCCATGCAGAACGCCTCCAGCGCGGTGTCATCTTCTACGATAAGTTTCACGTACACCTCGTCCGCCGAGTCCAGCCAGAACTGTATGAACGCGCCGAGCGACCTCATGTACGACCTCGGTAACTTCCCGTTGGTCTTCTTCGTTTCCGCGACGACCTCGCCGTGCTCCATCAGCGCCTTGCATATGTTCCTTGTTTTATACGACGATAAATTCAGCTCTTCCAGAAGCCCGTCCTCGATGAAGTACGGAGGTATCAGGCCGTCCTCGTCCCTCATGAACTCCTGCTTCGCCTGTAAAATAAGGTTCCTGATCACTCCCGTGACGTCCGTCGCCGATATCCCGTTGCCCACTTCGGGGTCCTTCCATTCCTTCGCCTCGTTCTCCGCGAGGTCGAGCGCGCGCATCGAATAATGCGAGGTCATCACCTCACGAAGATGATCCGGAAGGTTGTGCGCCTCGTCGACTATTATTATCACGTTGACGATGTTCGCGTTAAGCCACCCGAGGAACCTCTGCCTCGTCCCGGGGACGAATATGAAATGGTACGGCGCGATGACGACGTCGGCGTTCTGTATCAGGCGTTTCATCATCTCGTACGGACATAATCCTTTGTCCAATGCGTATCTGCTGAACTCGTCCGACGTCGGCATCGCGGAACCGCAGAACTCGATGTGCTCTTTCATATCCGTTTCAAGGATCTTATCATAAAAACCGCATCCGGTGCCGGTGCCCGAACGCTTCTTGAACTCCGCGCAGAACTTTGACAGTTCGTCGGGAGACCCCGACATCAGCTCGGGGTCCGCGAGGATCTTGGGGCACGTGGACGCTCCCCTTCCCTGTATGCCCAGCGCGAATATCTTCCTCATCTTGGATATCTTCCGCAGTTCGAGTATCGCCTGCTTCTGCTGCGAGCTCGTCCTTGTGAGATAGACTATCTTCTTCCCCTTTTCCAGCGCGTAGGGCAACGCGCCGGCAAGTGCGCATATCGTCTTTCCCGTTCCCGTGCCGGACTCGATTATTCCCGGTATGCCTTCCTTCACGCATTCGCTGACGAACTCGACGAACTCCCTCTGCGACTTTCTCGGAGTGTACGGGAACAGGTGCACCGTCGTCAGTCGCGGTATGAGTATATGAATGATGCTGGGGGGTGACCGAAAGTACTCCCCCTGCCGCAGCATCGGCGCTCAGAATATGTGGTACAAATATGCGGGTATTTTACTCAATATGCCTTCGCCGTTCCTGTCCTCGGTCTTTCGGATCTTGTCGCTCCCTCTCCGCCTGAGATTGTGTATGTTCTCTTCGGAGCATTTCCATTCCGCGGCCAATTTCCTGACATATTGGAACGGCATCAGCCACGCCCTCGCTTCTTTGAACGAAAGTCCGGCCTCATCCTGCAGCAGATATACGGCCGCGAGGTATTCCTCCTTTCCCGCCTTTTCCGCCCACCACGAGAGTATGCTCTCATATCCTCCGGATGCCTTTGCCCCGATCCGCTCCTTTGCCCCGCTTGCCGGCATGTCACTAACAATAATGTTATCAATATATAACATTACCTTTCCTCCCGACATATTTCGTCCAGTCGCTCTTTCGCGGTTTTCCTGTCCAACTTCAGATCGGATATGTGCGATCTTCCGAATGCCCTTTCAACCGCCTTCTTTGCGGAGACGCCCTTCAGACCTTTGCTTCCCGGTTCTGCAGACCCTGCGACCGATTTGCGGTCTTCTTTTATGTGCTCGAATGCCCTTTCCTTATTCATTCCGGCCGGGCCGCAGGTTCACTTCTTGCGTTTCCAAATGTCGTCCGGGAGGTCTCCGTAGACCGATTCGACCACGTCCTCCGCTTTTTTCGGGTCGGCGGCGTTCATCAGTTCGATTATGCGTTCCCTTCTGAACAGCCAGTAATGGATCCTCCATTCCCTTCCGTCGTATAACGTGGTCTCTTCGCGCTCCGTCGTCAGTATGCCGGTGTCCTCCAGCATGTAGAACGCGTCGCGGTCCTCGGGTTCCAAAATGTTGTCGATTATCCTGTCCGAGTATCCGAAGAAGTTGAGGATGTGCTGCGCCAGCATGTACGCGTGGTCCTCGTCCATGCCTTTGTTCTCTATGCTGTTCTGTATCGCCAGTGTAAGGTCTTCGACCGTCAGTGTGACTTTCGCTTCGGACATAAAGAACTCTCCTTCGTTCGGGTTAGCGGTCTGTATGGTTCCTCATTTAATAATGTTTATTCGACGAGGTCGATGAATTTCGTCTCATCGAATCCCGTCGCGTCGCTTATCCTCTTTACCAGTTCGGCGGGAACCTCGTGATCGACGCCCATCAGCATTATGGCCATCCCTTTCTCGATGTCCCGGCCGACGGTCATCTGCCCTATGTTGATGTCGTTCTCGCCGAGTATCTTGCCGACGCTTCCGATCACTCCCGGTCTGTCGTGGTATCTTGCGAACAACAGGTCGGTGTCCAGCGGGATCTCGAAGCTGTAGTTATCGATGCCTATCAGGCGCGGCGTCTGCGCGAACACGGTGCCGCGGACGGTGCGCACATCCTTTCCCGACGTTACCGTCACGGTGACCATGTTCGAATACACCGGCGAGTCCTCGTTCTTCGATTCGGTCACCTTTATGTTCTTGCCCTTCACGAGCGCTTCGACGTTCACCATGTTCACGGTGTCGCCGGTGATGTTCTTCATTATCCCGATCAGCGCCGACAGCGTTATCATCTTGGTGTTCTTCGACGCGATCTCGCCGCTGCAGACCACTTCGATCTTATCGACGGGCCTCTGACCGTTGAGCTGGTGTATCGATATCCCCAGGCGTTCCGCCAGCGGGAGATAGCAGGCTATCGTCGGGTCCGTCTGGCCGCGGGGCGCGTTTATGGCGTTTGAAATTATATTGTCGCGGAGGTACGCTATCACATTCTCCGCTATATCGACGGAGACCTTCTCCTGAGCCTCCACCGTGCTCGCGCCGAGGTGCGGCGTCATCACGAGATTTTCCAATTCCAATAATTTGCATCCCTGTTTCAGGGGTTCGTCCACGAACACGTCGAACGCCGCGCCGGCTATCGTCTTGCTCTTCAGCGCCTCGCAAAGGTCGTCCTCGTTCACGATGCCGCCTCTCGCCACGTTGACGAGCAGCGCGTTCTTCTTCATCATTTTGAACTGGGGCATCGATATCATGTTCTTCGTCTCGGGAAGCAACGGCGTATGGATCGTCATTATATCCGCATTCGTGAGAACATCGTTGAGCGTCGTCAGTTTCACGCCGAGGGAGTCCGCGACATCTTTCGGCAGGTACGGGTCGTATCCGATCAGCGTCATGTTGAACGATTTGGCACGTTTCGCTATCTCTCCCCCTACGCGGCCGACGCCGATTATCCCCAACGTTTTGCCGTATAATTCGATGCCCGTGAACTTGCTTCTTTTCCATTCGCCCTTGTGGACGGACGCGTGCGCCCACGGTATCATGCGGGCGAGGGACATTATCATCGCCAGCGAGTGCTCCGCCGCCGATATGATATTTGCGGACGGGGTGTTCATCACGAGAATGCCTTTCTGCGTCGCGTACGGAACGTCGACGTTGTCGACGCCGACGCCGGCGCGGCCGATCACACGTAATTTCTTGCCCGCGTCCATTACTTTTTTCGTCACGGTCGTCCCCGACCTTATGATCAATCCGTCGTACTCTCCGATGACATTGCACAGCTCGTCCTCGCTCAATCCGGCCTTTACGTCGACGGGTATGCCGGAAGCGGCGAGTATCTTGAGACCCTCTTCCGACAGCGGGTCCGAAACCAACAGTTTCATTTGAATTCCTCCAGTGTCTCATCCATTGCCTTAAGCAGTTCCCTCACGTCCGCGGGCTTGATGTCGCCCATGTGGCCTATGCGGAACGTCCTTTGTTTTACCTCACCGTAACCGTTCGATATCTCATAGCCTTTTGCCTTCAGCGACGCGTGGAACTTATCGAAATCGAGAGTTCCGCGGTTAAGCACGCCGATGGTGTCCGATGCGTACTTTTCCTCGGGCAGCATGCCGTTCAGCTTCGATGCCCATTTCCTTACGATCTCGGCCATTTCCCTGTGGCGCCTGTATCTCGGTTGCATTCCTTCGGCGATCATGCGGTCCAGCTGAAGGTCGAGCGCGTAGACGAGAGATACGGCGGACGTCGTCAACGTGGAATTGTCGTCGTTGTTCTTCTTTATTTTTATCAGGTCGGTGTAGAACCCTCTGTTCGGCACTTCCTTCGCCTTTTTCATTAAGTTCTCGCTGACCGCGATGAACCCGATCCCCGGCGGGAGGCCGAGCGCCTTCTGCGACCCGAACACCAGCGCGTCCACCTTGTTCTTTTTCAGCTGAAGGTCGGTGGCCGCCACGGATGTCACTCCGTCCACGAATATCAGAGGGTCGTTCTGTCTTTTTATCTCGTCTATCATGTCGCCAAGCGGGCTGAGCACCCCGGTGGACGATTCGTTGCTCACGAAATGTACCGCTTCGATGGTATCGTCGACGGCGTTCTCTATCGTCTCCGGTACGATCGCCTTCCCCCACGGGACGCGTATCTCCTTCACGTTCTTTCCGTTGGCCTTCGATATCTCTATCCATCTGTCCCCGAACGAGCCGTTCGTTATCCCGAGGACGTTGCTCTTCACGCCGTTCCTCACGGCGCCCTCGAGGAACGCCGACGCGGACCCGGCCACGAGGAATATGTCCATGTCCGTGTCCAGCACTTTCTTCAGTCTTTCGATCACGGAGCCGTGCAGGGCCTTGTATTCTTTCGACCGGTGCGTTATCATCGGTCTCGTCTGCGCTTTCAGTATCTCGGGGTCAACATGTACCGGGCCTACGGTGAAGAGTTTTCTGCTCAAGTCTCTACCTCTGTTCGTCGCCTCCGCATGCGCGGATGCGGGCGGGATGTTCCCTTATTGACAACGATATTATAAAACATGGTATGGATTCGGCGCGCATCATAACTTCAGGAGGGACTTCTTTACGGCGTCGATGCCGGCGATTATGTTTTCCTCCGACGTTGCGTACGAGAGCCTGAAGAATCCTTCGCCCGCCGGTCCGAACGACCTTCCCGGGGTTATCGCGACGTGCGCGTCCTTCATCAGATATACCGCAAGGTCATCGGACGTTATTTTGCGGTTGTACTTCGGGAACAGGTAGAACGCCCCTTCGGGACGGTTGCATTCCACTCCCTTGATGTCCCTTATCAGATCCAACGCGAGGTCCCTGCGCTTCCTGAACTCCGCCACCATCTTCAGTTTCGGCTCCTGCGTCCCCCTGAGCGCCTCGACCGCCGCCGTCTGCGCGAATGACGTGCAGCATGTGATCGAATGCGTCTGAAGTTTGTTCACCGCCGCTATGTCCTTCTCCGGGGCGACCATCCATCCCAGCCTCCATCCGGTCATCGCGTACGATTTCGATAATCCCGAGAGGGTCAGCGTCCGGTCGAACATCCCGTCGAAGGAACCGATGGAGACGTGTTCGCCTTCATAGATTATGTGCTCGTATATCTCGTCCGACATCACCTGTATATTTTTATCGATGCACAGGTCCGCGATCCCTTTTAACGTATCGCGGGGCATCACCGAACCGGTCGGATTCGAAGGAGAATTGAGTATCAGCATCTTCGTGTTCTTGGTCACGGCGGAGGCCATCATGTCCGCGCTCATGCAGAAGTTGTCCTCGAACCGCGTAGGCACGTAAACGGGCTTCGCGCCCGCAAGTCTTATGACCGCTTCGTAGGACACCCACGCCGGGTCCGGAAGTATCACTTCGTCGCCGGGATCGAGGTACGCGAGCGCTATCATGAACAGCGCGTGCTTCGTCGGCGTCACGAGGACGTTCTTCGCCGCACATTTTATCTTATTGTCGCGCGTCGTCTTCTCGGCGATCGCCTTCCTCAGCTCGGGAATCCCCGTCGAAGGCGTATAATGCGTGAACCCGTCGTTCAGTGACTTTACGCAAGCTTGTTTTATATTGTCCGGAGTATCGAAATCGGGCTCTCCCATCGAGAAAGATATTATCTCGACGCCGTCGTGTTTGAGCTGACTGACCAGGTTCGCTATCGCGACCGTGCCTGATTCAGGTACGTCCATTAGCCTCTTGGAAACCATCGCCTTTCCCCTATCACTACCATATAGATATTGTTTGTGTCGTACGTTCGTTGTATTTATCTTATGTCATGAGGTCGCTGAAGTTGCCCTTCGCCAACCCGTCCCTGAATTCCTTCGCTATCCGTCCGCCCGTACTGAGCCCCGGATATATCAGATCGGCGTACGGCGAGCCGGAGATGAACGGGTTCGTTCCCGCGACTATCCTCGTGGAGATCTCGAACAGTTTGAACTCAAGTTTGTCCGTTACTATCGTCTCAAGGCAGAACGGCCCCCACATCCCTCCGAACAGCTCATACGAGCGGTTGACGATGCGCTCCGCCATTTCGAACGCCTTCGGCAGCAGCGATTCGCGTATCACCACGGGTATGTTCCCGGTGACCACGAACGACGGATAAAGACCGTGCTTCTTCAGGTCGTCGTACGATCCCATTTTGTATAATTCGTCGATGTTCGTCTCGTCGCGTCTGTCTATCGACAGCAGTTCGAGGGACCCTCCGCGCGCGACCTTATACCCGTCGTCCTTGAACGGCGCGTAGAAGAAATGCATGTAGTATCTCGTTCCGAGGACGTACTCCTGTATCGTGTACGGCTGGGTGTTGTCGATGTACATTTTAAAATCCGGATAATCCTTTGCGATGAAGAATCCCCTTCCGCCCTTGGCGCCGTGGTATTTCACGAGGACCGGTTCTTTTATCTCTCTCGCGTCGGTGTATATACGGGGCATCGCGACGCCGGCGGACGTTATCCACTGCCTTTCCATGTCGCGGTCCGATTCCCACTGAAGTACGGCACGGTTGCAGTACGCGGGAACCTCGAACTCCTCGAACTTCTTCGGCCCCATGTATTCCACGAACGACCCGTGCGGAATTACTATCGCATTCCTGTCGTGCAGTTCGCCGACCCTCTGCGAGATCTCGTCCATATCCTTGAATTTGATTATCTCGTCCGGCTTCGCAAGCGGGAACGCGTCGTAGTATCTCGTGTTGTGCGAGACGGTAAGACCAAGCGTCCTGAAACCGGCTTTACGCGCCCCGTGGAAGATCTGCAGCGAAGAATGCGAGCATAACGTTGCCACCGTTATGTCGTCTTTATCATAAGTCTCGAGAATGGAATCGATCTTGCTCTTAGGGACCATACGCTCTGATTGTTTTTATGAATTTAAATTTTGGGTACATTTTATTTGAAAGGAGCACTGTTGGTCATACACAAACGATACAAATTTTGAGATTTACCATCAAGCATGGCCTATAGATCCTGTGAAGGCTGGCTTGATACGAAGTGTAACTGTAATAAGCGTTCTTTTTATAGTAAAAATGTTTTAGTTGAAGTGAATGAAAAAAAGTGAATTCGAGGAGGACTCGGGTATTGCGCCATCGACCGGAAAACGCAAGTTCACATCAATAGAATTATTCGCCGGGGCGGGCGGACTTGCGCTTGGGATCGAGAAGGCGGGGTTCGACACGATCGCCCTCGTTGAATTGGATAAAGACGCCGCAGACACTCTGAAAACAAATCGCCCTAAGTGGAACGTCATTTGTGATGATATCGCAAACATCTCCTGTCAAGATCTCGTCGAATTGTTCGGCATCAGCGTCGGCGAACTGGATCTGCTGTCAGGAGGCGCGCCCTGCCAATCGTTTTCCTATGCAGGCAATCGCCTTGGTTTAGAAGATACCAGAGGAACCCTCTTTTATCATTTCGCCACATTTCTCAATAAGTTAAAACCCAAAACATTTTTGTTCGAGAATGTACGCGGTTTGCTTTCGCATAATCATGGAAAAACGTACAAAGCCATGCTTGAGATATTTGCACAGGCAGGGTATACCATTCAGAAGAATGTATTGAATGCTTGGAATTACGGCGTTGCCCAGAAACGAGAGAGACTTATCACCATAGGTATTCGAAAAGACCTTGCGGAAAAAATAAAGATCAAGTTTCCGACGCCGCATACATACAAACCCGTATTGAGAGATGTTCTTACGAACGTTCCTTTGAGCGATGGGGTGCAGTACTCGGAACACAAACGAAAGATTTTTGAATTGGTTCCTCCCGGCGGCTACTGGAGAGATATACCCGAAAGTGTTGCGAGAGAATACATGAAAGGTTGTTGGGATCTGGATGGGGGACGTACTGGAATTTTACGTCGCATGTCCTTGGACGAGCCGTCACTGACCGTTCTGACCTCCCCTTCACAAAAACAAACGGATCGATGTCATCCTATGGAGTCTCGTCCGTTCTCTATCAGAGAGAATGCCCGTTGCCAGAGTTTCCCAGACAGCTGGGTTTTCTGCGGGAGTGTCAGTAGCCAGTATAGACAAATCGGGAATGCCGTTCCGGTAAATCTCGCTTTCAAAATCGCAAAAGAAATTTATGAAGGTTTGGATGGTGCAAAATGTCTAGATTGAAATTCATATCCGATAACGATTTTAAAAAGCACGTCGAACTTACAATAAAACAGTATGGTGACAAACTTATTCCGTATCGTCTGGAAGAATTCAATAGCAATATTGTCGATCCCATTAAACTGATCTTTGACAAGAGTGTGTATAGGTACACCTGGGAGGAGATAATCAGTAATGAGATATTCCGCCAACGTGATAAATCAACTAATAATGACATAGGTTATTTCCATCAGCGGATCTTTCAATATATGAAAAATTGTACTGTTCCCTCCGGAGGATGGGACGTCATTTTCACTAAGAAGGATGGCATCCCCCTGCCAGACGGCGATAGGGTCAAAACAGTGTACGCTGAAATAAAAAATAAACACAACACAATGAATTCTTCATCGGGCGCCAAAACGTACATGTCCATGCAGTCACAACTGCTTTCTGACGATGATTGTGCCTGTTTCCTCGTCGAGGTCATCGCCAAACAATCACAAAACATTCCTTGGGTCGTCACTCTTGACGAGAAACGACAAAAACATCGTCGGATTCGCCGCGTAAGCATGGATGAATTTTATGCTCTTGTGACAGGAGAGGAAGACGCATTCTATCAGATGTGTATAGCTCTGCCCGAAGTGATAGAAGAAGTTATTGCAAACTTGACCGTCGTAACCGTGCCGAATGATACTGTTATGGAGGAACTGCGCGAAATGGCGCGCCGCAAAAATGGACCCATATTTTTGGCGCTTTATATGTTGGGGTTTGGAACATATCGAGGATTCGGATCTCCGCGCCTCAATGAATTTGTACTGCCATGACTCTTTGAATCGAATACGGGGTACATTTTATTTGAAAAAATACGCTGTGCGCCCGCGATACATGCGGGCGCACATTGTTTTTATCGTTTTTTATGCGTTCTGCTCGGTTTTCGTTTCCGTCCCGGCGGCGAGCTTCGGCCCGGCGCGCCTGCCCCAGATCACGAGCAGCGCCGGCAATACGAAGATCGATCCGATGTAGCCGAAGAATATCGCCAGCGCCGTGATGACCCCGAACTGATACATCGGCAGTATCTTCGAGAAGCCCATCACCCCGAATCCCGCGATCGTGGTGAGCGCCGCGGCGAAAACGCCTTTTCCGGTTTCGCGCATGGTCTTCCTGATCGCGTCCTCCGCCCCGGTGCCGTTCTTCAGCTCCGTGGCGTAGCGGTTGGATATGTGTATCCCGTACGTAACTCCGAGTCCCACGGTGAGCGACGCCATCGTCAGCGTCATCACGTTAAGCGGCATGTTCATCGCCGCCATCGTTCCCCAGACCATCACCACGGAGACAAGCGTCGGTATCGTCGCCATCGCTCCGAGGAAAAGGCTCCTGTGCGTGAGGTACATCACTATCGTGAGTATCAGCAGCACCATCGCGATCGTGATCATCAGCGATGTCATCTGGCTCTTGTTCATCTCCGTCATCGTGGCCGCCATTATGACGTATTGCCCCGTGGTGACGTGCCCGCCCACCGCGTCCAAAGGTTCGCATGCGGCGTCGATCGCCCCTTTCATGCCGAGTATCGCATCGTTGTTCCCTTCGATGTCCGCCGTCATGCTCAGGATGATCCTTGTGAGGGGTTCGCCCTCATGATGCACGACGGACGACAGTACGGAATCGACGAGCATCGCCAGCTGCGGGCCGAAGACCGGGACCGCCGGGAGGTCTTCGTAAACGAATTTCTTCAGCTCGTCCATGCCGGCCTGCGTGGCCGTCGGCCGCAGTTTCCCCGTGGCCGGATAGAACACCGTGCCGTAGTAACCTGAATATGCGGATCCGAGGCCGGGGTCCGCGCCCGTCAGCTTTTCGCCGAGTACTTTCAGCGCCGTGCCGATGTGCTCTGCGTCCGGAGGCCCGGGGCTGTTGTAGCGAAGCCCTCTGATCTGCGGATCGGCCATATTGTTCAGCGAATCTTCTATCGCCTTCACCGTGTTGATGTCCCACGGGTCCGCGTAGACGAGCACGCTCGTCGTGCTCGTTGTCGTTGAATAGTTGTCGGCCATGTACGTTATCGTGTCGTGCGCCTCCGTCCCCTCGGGGATGAAGTCGTACATATTGAAATCGTAAGACAGGTTGGTGGCGCTGTACCCGCACAGCGCGACCAGTACCGCGATGCATCCGAGCACCGCCCACGGGTTCTTGGCGGCCATCTTTCCGCCGATGCCGGATATCTTTCCCAACGTGTCCTTACTCTCGTCCTCCTGCCTCTTGTAACGTTTCGCGGCATTCGGATCCTTACCTTTCTTCTCCGCCCTGCGGTCCCTCATCACCTGCGTCGTGGGGATGAGGAGCATCATGGAGCCGAATGCGCAGACGATGCCGATCGCGCACATGAGACCGAAGTCGGCCAGCGCGGACATCTCCGACGTGAGGTACGAAAGGAACGCGATCGCGGTGGTCGCCGTCGCGAGCACAAGCGCCCGGCCGACGGACCCCATCGTGATGCCGATGGCGTTGTTCGGTTCCTTCCCGGAGCTTCTCTCCTCTCTGTACCTGAACACCAAATGCAAACTGTAGTCTATGCCCAGCGCCAGTATCAGTATCGGCACGGCTATCGCTATCGTGGACATCGCGATGCCCATCAGCGATGCTATCCCGAATGTCCAAACGATCGCTATCACGAGCCCCAGAAGCGCCACGAGCGTATCGGACGCGTCGCGGTAGATTATCAGAAGCAGTACGATCATGACCACGAGCGCGATCGGAAGCAGCGACGAGATGTCGTCCTGCGCCATCTTTCCGATGTCTTTCGTCATCGTTTCCATTCCCACCGCCCTTACCGTCGGGCATCCGGGATGGGACGCGTTGAATCCCTTGGCAGAGGATATCACATCCTTCTCGAATCCCAGCTCCCCGTTCTGTATGCCCTCGACGGCGGTGTCCGTTATCATCAGCGATATCATACAGCCGCTCGCGTGCGCTACGTACGTCCCGGTGACCAGACCGGGCCCCAGCTTGAGGTCGCTCGTGAGCAGCGACTTCATCATCGCCGCGGCCGGATCGGAAAGGACCCCGTATGCCACCCCTCTCAGGAACAAGGTCGCCGTCGCTCCCGGCGGAAGGATCGCCGGCAGCGTGACCGTTATCGCGTCGATCAGCGTTTCGTAATATACGACGAGATAATCATGATTGGTCGGGAACGCGGACGGGACCGGGAGAACGATCGGCGCGCCCATTGTTATCATGGCCTGTACCGCCGCCTCCGCGATCGTCTTGACCGGACTTACGATCATGAACCGCGGAAGGTCCGCATAATACGGAGTGCTGCCGGAGAGGTCCGCGTACTTCATCTCCGCCAATGACAGCTCGTATTCGAGAACGGAGACGAACGCGGCCGCCGTGAAAATATCCCCGTCGGTGCCGCGTGCGTCCGCCATGCTGATGATGGACGCCGTCGACGCGAACGATTCGGAGATGAGGGTCTGCGCCCTCATCATATCGTTGTCCGGCCTGAAGCTCCCTTCCTCCATGTCGAAGGACGGGGGGTTCATGGCGATCACGCCCCCCATCGCCGCCGTTATAATTATCAGGATCGCGAACGGGACCGTCGGCCTTCTGGCCGCGCCCTCGCCCAACTTGCTCATTATACCCATCGTATCCCCACTTGATCGTATTGGTTCCTGTGAGTTCGGTCATAGTATATGAAGTTAATTTATCTCCAACCGTGTTAAAATATAGCGCGGTTAGTATCTAACGCCATTAAACAATAATTCCGTTCATTCCGAAAGTACTTTCCCTACCTGTTCTCATGCGCGCGAGGTACTTTCGGTGACCCCCCAGCATCCTTTATCTACCTGCACCTCATCGTCCGGCCAGACAGATGCGGCCGAAAGCCGCGGAGGTCGGTATATATGAAAATGGAAGAACTAACACCCCATATTGAAGAACTGAAAAGGGTGATCGGAGCAGACGTGGACGAGGAACAGTTGATCGACGAGCTGAACACATATCTGAATGTGTATCACGTATCGATCGATGCCGCAAAGAAAGGCATCATGAGGAAGTACGGCAAAGATACGCCGTTGTTCGTCTCGGCAGCATCGATCGCCAAGAAGATAGGCGAGATGACCGGGGACGAAAAGAACGTCGACCTTACGGCGAGGGTCATTTTCGTGGAAGAGAAACAGATATCCGTGAGAAACGTGCCGAAGACGATATTCTCCGGGATACTCGGCGACGAGACGGCGACGGCGCCGTTCACCGTCTGGGACGTCGGGAAGTTCGAGCTCCTGAAGGGAGAGACATACAATTTCAGGAACGCGTACACAAAGAAGTGGAACGAAAGATTACAGATAAACTTCGGGGAGCGCAGCCTCGCCGAAGTTTCGGAAAGGAAGATACTGCCGCCGGAGCGCAGCATATCGTACGCCGGCGACGTCAAGATATCCGAGCTCCATGAGGGAATGGGCGATGTGACGGTCACTGGAAAGATAATATCCGCGGAGCCGAAGACGATAACGTCAAGAGGGGAGACGAAGACGGTCCTCACCGGATACATAGCCGACGATACCGGCAAGGTGCAGTACACCGCGTGGAACGACGTGAAGCTGCAGGTCGACGAGACGATATGCGCCAAGAACGCCTACATCAAAGCGTGGAAGGGCGTCCCGCAATTGAATTTCGGCGATCAATGTCAGATAAGCCGCGTGGACTCGGTGTTCGCGGAGGTCCGGAGCGGCGCGAACAAGCGCGACATCTCCGAAATTTACAGAACGGGCGGGGGGCTTGACGTGATGGTGATCGGGACGATAGTCGACGTGAGGGCCGGGAGCGGCATCATAAGACGGTGCCCGGTATGCAACCGTTCGCTGCTCGCCGACGAATGCGTCACCCACGGAAAGGTGGAGGCGGCGCTTGACCTCAGGATGAAGATAGTGATCGACGACGGGACCGGCGCGCTGACGTCCATCGTGAGCCGCGATTACACGGAAAAGCTTACCGGGCTGACCTTTGAGAAGGCCATCCTGCTCTCGAAGGAGACCGGCGATCAGGATTCGGTGCTCAGGGCGATCGACGAGCGCGTGCTCCTGATGAACGTGGCCGCCACGGGAAATGTGCTGACCGACGATTTCGGGCCGACGATGATCGTCCGCGAGATCAAAGAGGTCGCTGTGGACGTCACCGGCGAGGCCGAAGAACTGATGAAGAAGGTGGAGGGATCGCTGTGATTCCCCGTGAAACAGCGCAGAGGGTGTTCGCCGGCGAATTGAATCTGTCCTCGCTGGAAAAAAAGGGCGACGACGAAAAGTCACCCGCATACCTCATCACCCCGCTGGGGACGAGGATAAACAGGGTCCTCATCGCGGGCGTCCTGCTTGATAAACAAAACATCGGCACCCCCGAGGAACCTTTGTGGAGGGCCCGCGTGGAGGACGTCTCCGGGAGCTACTTCATCAACGTCGGAAGGTACCAGCCGGACGCCGCGGCGTCGATGGCGGCGCTCGAGGCCCCGTCGTTCGTCGCCGTGGTGGGCAAAATAAGGACGTACAAACCCGATGAACGGACGCTCGTGTCAATAAGGCCGGAAAGGATCGTCGGGATCAACGCCGCGGTACGGCAACGGTTGGTCCTCGAGACGGCGCAGTGCACATGGAGGCGCCTGAACAACATGAAGACGGTGTTATCATTACCGGAGGCGACGGCGGACGAGCTTGCCGCCAAGGGCATGACGAAGGAGGAGGCCGAAGGAGCGATCGAGGCGGCGGAGTTCTACGGGACCCCCGACTCATCAAGATACCTGAAGCTGATACAGAACGCGCTCAGGATGCTGCTTCCCGGAAAGGACATCGACCTCGGGCTTCCCGAGGATGTCGCGGACCTTCCCGATGAGATCGAGATGGACACGAAGGGCACGGCGCAGGACGCGGACAAGGAGGACTCGATACTCAGCATGCTCGACGAACTGGACCGCGACGGCCGGGGCGCCCCGATGGACGAGCTCGTGAGGCGCGCCGCGTCCGAGGGCATCGTCAGCACCGAGCTCGAAGAACTGACGAATTCGCTGATGGACAAAGGGCTCGTGTACGAGCCTGTGCTCGGAAGGCTGAAACGCATCTGACCGGGCGCACGCGCCCTCAGTCGATGAACGCGGGCCTCGCCTTCAGCAGCAGCCGGAATGCCGCCAGTATCATAACGAGCCCGATCAGAGAGAACACCGCGATGACCGCGGACATCAGGCACAGCGCGGCTGTTGCTTTCCATAGCCTGCGCCTCAGCGCCAGCGCCGCCGATGCCGTGCCCAGGATACCTCCGATGACCGTCGCGATTATCGCCGCCTTCATGATCAGGATCATCGTCCCCATCGTGCAGTATGAAGTTATCAGATCGCGGAACGGCGACGCCTCCGCGGCGTCGGCCGCGTTCGCGTAAATATAAAGCACCAGCGGGATCACCGGGATATAGTACAATAATATCAGGGC
>Ga0209628_10000906_pt1 | contig 18630 bp, 11 predicted proteins | sample TergutCu122P4_FD_187285 | JGI IMG/M metagenome (GOLD analysis project Ga0209628, IMG submission 187285) | Cubitermes ugandensis P4 segment gut microbial communities from Kakamega Forest, Kenya - Cu122 P4 (SPAdes) (version 2) | ecosystem: Host-associated > Arthropoda: Insects > Digestive system...
AAATTTAAACCGCAAGGTTTCCGTGAAAGCCGACAATGAAACTGTGGAAAAGATTCTCGACCAACTCTTTGCAGGGACTCGCAATCAATACTACATTTCAGACCGGCAGATTATTATTTCCAGTTCCAAGATTCCTGAACCGATCTTGATAGCTCCAATTGTCCAACAACAAGGTCGAACAATAACAGGTGTGGTTAATGATGCATCGGGCCCTATTATAGGAGCTAATGTTATTGTGAAAGGTACAACAAACGGGTCTGTTACAAACGTTGATGGTCAGTTTACTATCTCAAATGTTCAACCCAATTCTGTCTTGCAGGTGTCATTTATTGGATACATTACACGAGAGGTAAATGTGACAAATCAAACACAGTTTATTATTACACTTATTGAAGATTCAGAAACTTTGGAGGAAGTTGTTGTCGTAGGCTATGGAACGCAAAAGAAAGGGACATTGACCGGTTCTGTCGCAACTGTCGGATCCGATGAAATTGTTACAACTAAGACCGAAAACACAATTACTAACTTACAGGGAAAAGTGACCGGATTACTCATTCGACAACAAACCGGAGAACCAGGCACTTTTGACAATTTGATCAGTATTCGTGGGTATGGCAGTCCTTTAGTTGTAATAGACGGTGTAACCCGTCCATCTTATGCAGGTACTTCAGAATTAGCACAGCTAAATTCTGAAGATATTGAAAACGTTTCGATACTAAAGGATGCCTCAGCCTCTATCTATGGAATGAATGCGGCCAACGGAGTAATCATTGTTACCACCAAAAAAGGACAAGATGGTAAAGCACGTATTTCATATTCCAACTTGATAGGTACGAAAATGCCTACCGGTATAGATCGGACGATGTCTGCACTTGACTATCGTATCATGAAAAACGAGATGCAACGAAACATTAAAAGTTCGCCATCCTATTCCGAAGAAGAAATTCAGAAGTTCAGAAATGGCGACCCGGGCTACACCGATTTTGACTATGTTGATGTTTATCTAAAAAAACAAGTATTTCAACAACAACATAATATCTCGGTAAGAGGGGGGACAGAGAAGGTCAGATACTTCAACAGTTTTGGTTACACAGAAGACAATGGACTCATGCAAGGAGATAATCAGTATTACAATCGATTTAATTTGCGATCAAATACGAATATTGAACTTACCCAAGGTTTAAACCTGAATGTTTCTTTCTCAGGTCGTTATGACACCCGATCTGGGCCGAGAGATATGTTCGAATGGATATTCAGAACACTGACGATCAACGATCGTGGTTATGGTGTGTATGTAGTTAATGATCCATCCAAACTGTCAGCAGTCCCATCTGAAAACAAGAACATGGCAGCATTAATGGATCCGAATATTGACGGATACCGCCGTTTTATAAACCTGCAATACATGACTGTGGCTGAGTTGACTTATAAGATTCCAACTATTAAGGGATTGACTTTAAGCGCGATGGTCTCATACGATGGATTAGAATCTAATGATTCAAAATTACATAAGAAATACGACCTGTACAACTATCATACAGGTGCATATGTACAGACAAACGGTGCAGGAACGTATTGGAATCAACTCAGGTTAAATTCAAAGGGATACGCGCGGGGACAGATCAATTATGTCCGCTCATTTAAACAACACTCATTGAATTTGATGGGCGTCGCTGAAATGACCGCTACCCGCTATGACGCCTTAGAGACGCTGGGCGCATATACCGATAGTTACTATTTAAAAGATATTATCAACATGACCTCTGCATCAAGCCGTACCAGCGAAGGTAAACGTGAATTGCAACGTTTTGCGGCTTACCTGGGACGTATCAACTACGATTTTGCAGGGAAATATTTGTTGGAAGTAGTTGGACGTTATGATGGGTCATACCGGTATTCACCATCCAAACGGTGGGTCTTTTTTCCTTCAACCTCTATTGGTTGGCGTTTATCTGAAGAATCGTTTATTAAAGACAATTTTCCTGTCATTAACAACCTGAAATTGAAGGCTTCATACGGTCAGAGCGGAACAGATGCAGGTACAGCTTTTCAGTATATACCCGGTTATACATCGAATACATCCCGCTCCTACATATTCACGGAAGGTAAGATGACCACCGGAATGGTTCCTCCAGGCATTGTAAATGAACGACTTAGCTGGGTTACATCAACCACTACGAATTATGCAGTAGAATTTGATTTGATGCATGGACTGATAGGTGGAACTGTGGAATATTACTCCCGGAAAAATACTGGAGAACTTGCCACGCGCATACAATCCGTACCTAATACGTTTGGAGCATCATTTTCCCAGGAAAATATCAACTCGAGTTTGAATCTCGGGCTTGAACTGAATTTAACCCACAGAAACAAAATCGGCAAAGATTTCAGTTATTCGGTGAATGCAAATGTCACTTTCGCTCGAACGAAGACCCTTCATGATGAAAGAGCGCCTTTCTACAGTCAATGGGATCGTTGGAAAAATGGCAATGAAAATCGTTTTCGAGGACGAGCGTGGGGATATAATTATACCGGAAGATATTCTTCATTGACAGAATTACAAGAGGCTGCATTGGCAGGTGGTACACTGGGTAATTCGATGATGCTTCCAGGCGGGTACATATTTGTTGATACAAATGGCGATGGCGTTATTAATAGCAACGACCAATTACCTACTTATTGGACAAACCAATCGAATCCACCTCTTCAGTTTGGTACGACATTAATGGCTAAATATAAATCATTTGATTTCAGTGCAGTATTACAGGGAGCGAGTGGTTTTACAATTGCTTATGGCGCAGGGGACATCTGGGGATATGGAAACTATCCGGCTTTGGGTGTAAAGTACTTCGACCGTTGGCATACTGTAAATGCAACGGATGACCCTTACGATCCGAATTCTCAATGGATATCCGGTTTTTATCCGGCACTCCGTTCGAATCGTAACAATACCACCGATGCGAATGCAACAGATGTATGGCAGCCGAACGCTACTTACTTCCGTTTAAAGAGCGTCGAGGTGGGTTATGATCTTCCGAAAAACATTGCGAAGAAGATGACTCTTTCCGGCGTTAGAATTTATGTGAATGGGAGTAATTTGTTGACATTCTGTAATAAGTTGTTGAAATATGCTGACCCTGAACGCTATGAAGGAAGAATAGGTTATTCTGCCAATAATGGTTATCCAATCATGAAAGCAATGAATATAGGTATTAATGTAAACTTTTAAACAATTATGAACATGAAAAAATATTTTATAACAACAATGACTTGCCTGATGTTCTGTTTTTCAGGGTGTAACAGTTTTTTAGAAGTAGAACCTTTGGAGAAAGTATCTGCCGAAGAACTTTTACAGTATGAACCGGGCTTAAAAATGTTATTGGCGAGTTTATATAGACATATACCGATGGAAGATTTCGCCTATAATGTAAATCGTGGTTTCAATCAGCATGATATTACTGCCCAGGGTGGCGATGTGGCTTCCTTGCAATTGAGCTCTTTTACCACCGATGAAAGTTCGCGGTCGGACGGCTTTTGGGGTTGGGGATTTGATTACTGGTACGTTACGCGAGATAATCGAACTTTTTCTGCGTATATGGATATTCGTGATGTAAACCTTTTTATGACTAATATTGAATTGTCAAGAAAAAACAACATCATTACCGAAGCATCTTATAATCATTTGAAAAGTGAAGCGCATTTTATTCGTGCTTATATCTATTTTGGACTGGCAAAACGATATGGCGGAGTTCCCTTGATAGATAAGGTATTGGATGAAGACTATGTGCCTGGCAGCGATAATGAAGCGTTATATATTCCCAGAAGCACCGAAGCGGATACATGGAAATTTATCCTAAAGGAATGTGATTTGGCTATTACAAACTTGCCGCCAACTGTAAGCGAAGGTACACTTCGCGCAACCAAGTGGGCAGCATACGGATTGAAATCAAGAGCTGCGCTTCATGCGGCTTCAATAGCCAAATATTGGGATAAGGCGCCTCTTTCGGGCGAGGCCGTCACTCAAAAATTTGTAGGTGGTATGACAGCGGCTGATGCAACTTTTTTCTATGGCGAATGTTTGAGCGCTTCGAAAGCAATTATTGATAACACCTCAGGTATAGAGCTGTATAAACCTGCGCCTACAAGTCGGGAGGAAGCTGCCGTAAATTATCAATACTTATTCCTTACCAAAAACAGTGAGCTGATTTTCACCAAGGCATATGTGGATGGGATGCTAAATCCCGGAAACGGGCATATGTGGGATCTTGGCTTCAGTCCCATGCAGAATAATCCCGGTTATGTCAAAGTTACACGTTTCTCACCAACTTTGGATCTTGTCGACATATACGAAGACTATACTGATGATGGTCAAGGGAAAAGCGCGAAGATCGTGACACGTACCGATGGTGTGGAAGACTACACCTATGCGAATCCGGCTCAGTTGGATGTGAATCTTCCTTTCAAAAAGTATAAAGAACTGAACGAGCCTTTCAAAGGCAAAGACGCTCGATTGTCAGCAAGCATTATTGTGCCGGGTGCTACATATAAAGGTACGAAAATCATTATGCAGGCAGGTCTAATCAGAAAGAATGGGCAAGTAGTTGTATATGACCAAACAAACGAAGTTGGTAAAGATGGAAAAACTTATTATTCCTTTGGTGGCCAAAACTTAACTGATTTCTCAGGTTTCTGTTATATCGGTAATCTGCAGGAAGGCAACTATTCCGGTACCGGATTTACAATCCGAAAGTATTTGGGGGAGGATAGAACGATTGTGGGGCGTCCATATACGGATACCAAATCCTTTATTGATATGCGTCTGGCTGAATTCTACTTAAATTATGCAGAAGCAGCTGTTGAAAGCGGTACAGGTGATATGGCTTTGGCTGCCAACCTGATCAATGCGTTGCGCAAGAGGGCAGGACATACCGATAAAATTCCAGCCACATTAGAGAACATATTGAGAGAGAGGAAGGTAGAATTGGCTTTTGAAGGATTAAGGTTTTGGGATATGGTTCGTCGTCGCGATTTCCATATCTTTTTTAATACCGGTCGTAGACACGCATTACTTCCAATAATAGATCTACGTGAGGATGACCCTAAGTACATTTTTGTCAGAGCAAACTTTTTCCCTGATGAAACAGCCGGAGGACGAACCTTCCAGCCTTATCGATACTATTGGTCGATTCCAGGAGTAAATACAAACAAATTAACACAAAATCCAGGATATTAATTAATTACACATAAAAATAATTGATATGAAACGAATAAAAAATATATTGAAATTAGTAGTCCCATGTCTTTTTTTGATGTTTATCTCTTGTGAATTGTTCCAAATTGACAATTACGATAGACCTAATGCAAGTTTTTCGGGGTCGATCAAAGATGAGTTGACTGGCGCATTGGTAGGTACCGACACACAAAATGGATCGGATATCCGGGCCTATGAACTTGGTTGGGGATCAAGACAAGCGCAAATCTGGGTGATCAAGCAAACAGGAGAATTCCAGAATGATTTGGTATTTTCTGGCCAATATGACCTGATGTTTAACGAAAATGGTGGTAATTTCTTTCCGTTTAGCAAGAAGGATTTTGAGATCAAAAAAGGTGCAAATCAATGCGATTTTACCGTGACGCCATTTATCCGTATCAAGGATGTATCCATCACATACAATTCATCTGAAAAGAAGATTGTTGCTACGTTTAAGCTTCAGGCAGGAAAACCGGAAGTGAAGTTAAGTGCGATTCGTCTATATGGTTTTTCGGATATGTATGTAGGCGAACAAGTGAAATTTGCAACAACAGGAACAGGCTTTAGCAGCAGTTTCTCACCGGCAAAAGTAATAGATGCCTCGGAAATATATACATTGAGCATTGATATGGCAACAAATGCCAATTTGTTCAAATATAGATATGATGGTTACTATTATTATTTCAGAGTTGGAGCTTTAGCCAATATTTCGGGAGTAGGTACGGTTCGACATAACTACTCTGCTACAATTAAGATTAATTCTAAAAGTTTGAACTAAAATGATAGTGAAGGGTGTGTGAAATTTTTTTTAACACACCCTCATTTTTTTTTACAATTTACGAATATCGATCAAATTACATAATTAAAACAATCTAAAATATTAAATATGAAACAATTGACGTTCTTCTTTACATTTTTAGCATTATCTTTGATAAGTTTTTCCTGTGCCACTGAAACCGGCCCGAAAAAAAATGCCTTTGACTTAACAAATGGGATGAACATAACACTTTCGGCACGCATTACACGTTCTGATTTTGTTTACATCGCCGGTTTGGGTTTCGACCATGTTCGCATACCCTTTAACGAAACACAGATGTTTGACGAAAACGGTCAGAAAAAGCCAGAGCCATTTGCTTTATTGCACAAATGGTTGGGATGGTGTGACGAATTAAATCTTCGTGCAATAGTTGATCTGCATGTATTGCGTTCCCATCATTTTGCTGCCGCTGAAAGACCTTTGTTTGTAGATCCCAAAGCGCAGGAACAATTCTATGATTGTTGGCGCAAAATTTCGGGCGAATTGAGCAAATATTCTGTGGATATGCTTGCCTACGAACCATTGAACGAGCCTGTTGCCGACGATCCTGAAGATTGGAACAAAGTATTAAATCGTTGTGTAGAAGTCATCCGCGAATTAGAACCGGAACGAACAATTTTATTGGGCTCGAACGAATGGTCGCACTGGGATACGATGAAAGACTTGAGAGTGCCTGAAAACGACCCCAATCTCATCATCAATTTTCATTATTACAAGCCACCCTTACTCACCCATTACAATTCGTGGCTGTATAGAGGAAATGAAGTACCGGTTCCGGTTCGTTATCCCGGTCAAACGATTGCAGATGCTGATCTGGATTCTGCCAGAGTCCATGCCATACAGGGAAGGTTGACTTATGACATCCATGTGATTGAAAGTAATTTTTTGGAAGTGGTAAACTTTGCGAAAAAGTATAACCTAAAAGTCGTCTGCAGCGAATACGGCTGTTACGATGCGGCTCCGCCAGATGGCAGAATTCGCTGGATGAGAGACGTAAATACACTTTTTGTAAAGTACGGGATAGCGCGTACCTTTTGGAGTTATGGCGGCAGAGGAGGCTTCAGTATGTTTCTACTCAACGGAGAACCTGACACCCCGTTGCTTGATGCGATGCTGGGGAAGCACTTAGGTGAGCGTTGATTTGTTCAAGACCGTATATACAAAATATCACATCAATCAAATAATCTAAAACAGTAAAAATGAGACAAAAAATATATTTATTTATGGTTTTAGCATCCTCGTTGATGTTATTTTCCTGTGCCAAGCAAACTGGCCCGAAAAAAAATTCTTTTGAAATATGGAAGGGAATGAACTTTACACTTTCGGAACGTATTACCCGTTCTGATTTTGTATACATCGCCGGTTTAGGTTTCGACCATGTTCGTATAAACTTTAACGAAGTAGTAGTGTTTGACGAAAACGGTCAAAAAATTCCGGGAGCATTTGCCATATTACACAAATGGTTGGGGTGGTGTAATGAATTAAATCTTCGTGCTTATGTTGATTTGCATATATTGCGTTCACATTACTACGCCGCTCCTGAAAGGCCTTTGTTTTCTGACGTCAATGCGCAGGAACAATTTTATGAAATGTGGCGGCAGCTCTCAGGCGAATTGAGCAAATATTCTGTGGATATGTTGGCCTACGAGCCACTGAACGAACCAGTTGCCGACGATTTAGAAGATTGGAACAAAGTTTTAAACCGTTGTTTGGAAGTCATACGTGAATTAGAACCGGAAAGGACCGTAGTCATGGGTTCGAACGAATGGTCGCACTGGGATACGATGAAAGACCTGCAAATTCCCCAAAATGACCCCAATATCCTCATCAATTTTCATTATTACAAACCGCCGTTGCTCACTCACTTCGGTACATGGCTGTATAGAGGAAATGAAGTTCCGGTTACGACCCATTACCCCGGTCAAACAATTTGGGATAATGACTTAGAAGCCGCCGGAGTGCATGCATTACAGGGAAGGTTTACATATAACATCGATGTCATAGAAAGCAATTTCTTGGAAGTGGTTGAGTTTGCTAAAAAGTATAATCTAAAAATCGTTTGTAGCGAATATGGTTGTAACGATGCAGTTCAAAGAGACGATAGACTACGCTGGATGAAAGATGTAAACACGCTATTTGCACGATACGGGATAGCAAGCACCTATTGGGCTTGGGGTAGAGGTAGTATGGGAATTTTCTTTCGCAACGGAGAGCCAGACACAGAAATGATTGATGCGATGCTGGGGAAGCATGTATTGCAACCTTGATTCGATAAAGGACATTTAAAGTTTTGAAATCATTGAATTGTGTCAAAATCTGTCATTGTTTAAAACCGATTTTAGACAGTTTTTTTAATAATTTAAAAACCGATGAAAATAGTGAATAAAAAAAATCTTTTTGTGTTAGCTGTTTCATTCTTTTGTATGACAATTCAAGCTGTTAATCTTGAATCGGTTTATACGTTACGACCGGAAGATCCGGAAGCATTTTACTTTTTAGCCGCAAACGACGGGAAAACAGATGTGTCCGAAGCCTTGCAGGAAGCAATTAACCAGGTCAAGCGTGAACGAAATTTTGGTATCCTGTATATTCCGGAAGGTAAATACAGAATAAGCCGTACAATCTACATTCCCGGCGCTATCCGGTTGATCGGCTATGGGAAAAATCGACCGGAATTTATTCTGACGAAAAACTCGCCGGGTTATCAGCACGAAGTGGAAAACGACAAGGGGAAGGCAAATTATATGTTTTGGTTTACGGGAGGTATCGTCCAGCCGGGAAGGCCGGTAGGGGATGCAGGCGCCGGAACGTTTTACAGTGCAATGTCGAATATCAATCTGCGAATCGAAGACGGTAACCCCTATGCCGTTGCTTTGCGCACGCATTTCGCACAGCATAGTTTTGTCAATCATATAGCTGTTTATATTGGAAAAGGGAAAGCCGGTCTGTTTGATGTAGGAAATGAATTGGAAAACGTCGCTTTTTTTGGTGGCGATTATGGTATATATACCACAAAATCCTCGCCGGGTTGGCCTGTGATGATGGTGGACTCGTATTTTGAAGGTCAACGGCTCGCGGCAGTTCAAACTCAGGAAGCAGGATTAGCGATTGTTAATATGCAAGTGAAGAATGTGCCGACCGTATTTGATATCAATCCGGAACATTCCGAACGCTTGTATGTTGAAAACAGCCGTTTCGAGAATGTGAGCGGTCCGGCAATTCTCATCAGTAATGCGAATAATAGCATGAATCAAATCACACTTCGAGAAGTGTTCTGCAGCAATGTCCCGGTTCTTGTCAAATACCGTCGTACAGGACAACAAACAACGGTAAGCCATAAAATATATCGTATTGATAACTTCGCACACGGATTACAACAAGACAATCTTGTGTCGCTTCCTAAGTTTCGAACCATCTTGGATGCAGTTCCGTTAGCTAAACTCCCCGAAATCCTGAAAAGGGATATTCCTGATTTGCCGCCCATGACGGAATGGGTCAATCTTCGCGATTTGGGCGCTAAAGGGGATGATTCCACCGATGATACGAAAGCCATTCAGGCGGCAATTGACAAATACGAAGTAATTTATGTGCCGCAGGGATGGTATCGTATTTCGGAAACGTTGAGAATGAAGCCAAATACCAAGTTAATTGGCCTACATCCTTTTGGCACACAGTTTCGATTGGCTGAAAGTACGCCTGCTTTCAGTGGTTTTGGCAGCCCGAGGGCTATGTTAGAATCATCTGTCGGAGGAGCGAATTTCCTGAACGGAATCGGAATCAATACGGGAGGGATCAACTATCGGGCGGTAGGCGTCAGATGGATGGCAGGATCCGGTTCCTATATGAACGACGTAAAATTTGTTGGAGGGCATGGCGGCATGGCCAAACCTCGACCGGTTTCTGAACAAACGGCGACTACCCGGCAGGGTAGAGGTGAAAACCCCAATCAATCGTCCCGAATCAGTTCGCCTTCAACTCCCCTTTCCGCACAGGGAATGGACCTTGCCTGGGATAACCAATATTGGAGTTTCTGGGTGACCGACAACGGAGGTGGGACTTTTAAAGATATCTGGACAGCAAGCACGTATGCTGCAAGCGGTTTTTATGTCAATAATACGTCCACACCATCGCGTGTTTACGCAATGTCGATCGAACATCATGTTCGGAACGAAGTGCGTTTAAAAAATGTATCCAACTGGAAGATATATGCATTCCAGTTTGAGGAAGAAACCCTCGAAAGCCAGTATTGTCAGCCGCTTGAAATGGATAACTGTTCGGATATTATGATCGCTAACATGTATCTTTACCAAGTGATCAGGGTGAATACAATCTATCCTTATGCGATCCGTACATGGAATTGCCGGAATGTGGAACTAATTAATGTACATAACTATGCGCAAACTAAATATTCGTCTGAAAATACCTTGTACGACATCAATCGGGACATTCAAGTTCGAGCCTGGGATTTCCAGCGTTTATTTCTTACCGGTCAGGAACCGCGTCGGACTCCTTTGACGAATGCCGTAGGACAGATAGAAAGATTAGCGACCGGTTTTGAATTTGCTGAAGGGATAGCAAGGGATAGCAAGGGAAATATCTATTTCTGCGAGAATCGTTTGCGTCGCATTTATAAATGGGACGTATTCACCGAAAATCTTTCTTTGATTGCCGATTTTCCATGGAAACCGGCCAATTTGGCTTTCGATTCAGAAGACAACTTGTTGGTTACCTTTCGCTATGAACTCCAACCCGGTTTGTTGATTAACGGACAACCGGAATCCATTTCTTCTTTACCGGATATGGATGGAACTACATTCAGGCCTTTGGGAAATTCAGCGATTGAAATGAAAATGTATGCCATGGATCCGGACAATCCTGAAAATACGATTCGACCGCTTCAACTTGTGAATATGAGTGAAATCAAACAAGTTTATAAAGCGCTTCATCCTTCGGGGCGTCGTCGCGACCGGCTTCACGATTTTAACACAGTATCTGTTTTTGTTCCTGAAAAATGTTTTATTGCACCGGATGGGAAGACGATTATTCCTCAATTTTACGACTTGGCACGATGTGCTACTTTGCAGGAAGCATGGCCTGGCAAACAGGTCTATATTTCCGACGAATACCGCAAACGAACAGTCAGATTTGAGGTGGCAACCAATGGCATGTTGTCTGATCCATATTATTTTGCAGAATGGGGCGATTTCAGTTCCACGGTCGATGCCGACGGCAATGTGTATATTTCCGACGGTCAGATTTATGTGTTTGATAAGAATGGGGAGGAAAAAAATGTGATTGTTACCCCCGAACGTCCTGCAACCATACTTTTTGGCGGAAAAGACAATAACACCTTGTTTTTCACAAGTCGTTCATCCTTATTCCGTGTACGATTGAAATAAAAAAATAAATTATTTGATATGAAGGATTTTCTTATTTACATGGCTGCCTTTGCCATGCTTGTATTAACCCAATGTACATCTGAACCGAAAAGGTTTATTGTGAAATTGGATAGTAAATATGAAGTTGCCGGACAGAAATTTGCTATTCACGATATCAATCCCGATTTGCCCCGCAATTGGGACGGATACAATTTTGTGGTGTTGGAGTTTCGCATCACCACCGCCCAGCGTTTTCATGTGGGTTTTACGACGGACTACGGCTACAACGAACTGCGAATGTATAGTTATGTGCCGAATGGATGGAATAGATTAGTCATTCCGCTTCAGTTTTATCGTAGTTTGCCACCAGCGAGGTCTCAATTAGCCGCTATGTTTAATCAACCCCGTTATACAGGCTGGATTCATCTTGAGAGTGGTACCCGTGGTGAACTTCATGGGATCGACTCCATTGGCATTCGTATGCTTTGCCCTATCAACAATCCCGAATTTGAGATTCGAAATATCACCCTTGCGGTAGACGATCCGGGAGATGAATATCTGGGCGAAATACCTGTCATTGATGAATTTGGGCAAGTCAATTTAGTCGATTATCCGGAAAAAATTCATTCGCTCGAACAATTGCGCGCCGAGTGGGCTGCCGAAGACAAGGTATTGGCAGGCCCCATGCCCGACTATAATTACTCCCGCTACGGAGGATATATGCAAAAACAAGTCAAGGCAACCGGATTTTTTCGTGTAGAGGAAGTTGACGGACGCTGGTGGTTTGTCGATCCTGATGGTTATCTGTATCTTCATGTATGTGCCAGCGGCATTGGGGCAGGCGGAGGAGGGGTTATCAGGGATCTGGATAAACGGAAAGGCTGGCTTAAGGAAATGCCCCCCGATCAATTCGTACAAACCAACAATCAGGGTCGTCAAGTACCCAATTTTGGAGCGTGGAATCTGTATCGACGTTACGGTGGTGATGATTACAGGCAGAAAGCGCTTGAGACAACCGTTAAACGCATGGAAAGATTGGGTGTGAATGTCGGTTCCCAATCCATGGCATCGATTGGCCACCCTAAACCCTTTACTCCGTATTTACGCAATCTGGGTATGGAAAACGAATTGATGGGACTTGCAGATGTATATGCACCCGGATGGGAGGCTATGCTGGATTCGAGTTTGAGGTCATCCCTTCCACGGGAGAAAGACAACCCCTGGATTATTGGCTATTTCGTTGGAAACGAACCCGGATGGCAGAAAAAAGAAACCCAACTCTGCAACCTCATCCTGCAGGGTAGAGACCGTCCGATTAAAGCGGAGTTGGAAAAATACCTGCAAGTACATGGGAATTCAACTCAAAGCCAAATGGAATTTGTACATAAGACTTTTGGCATTTTCCTGCAAACCGTGAAAAAGACGATGAAACGTTATGATCCCAACCATTTGAATCTTGGCATCCGTTTCGGCAATCTGAATTCGTTGGAAGGAAGAGAGTTGCTCCAGGATATATGCCGAGACGCCTTCGATGTCATCAGCATCAACGAATATTACGACAAGCCCAGAAAAGAGTTGTATGATTTTATGTACGCGAAGATGGGAAAGCCCTATTTAATTGGCGAATTCCATTTCGGCACAACTGACAGGGGGATGGCGTCATCACTCTGGCAGGTCGATAACCAGGAGGAACGTGGTGTAGCCTATCGTTATTATATGGAACAGGGCTATTCACATCCTGCACTGATTGGTACGACATGGTTTCAGTGGAGCGACCAGGATGTTTCGGGACGCGGAGATGGCGAAAACTTTGCACACGGAGTGTATGACGTCACCGACCGAAGTTATAAATACATGGAGGAAGCCATGTTAGAAACAAACAAGCGCTTGTATGGCGTCCATTCGGGCGAAATTCAGCCTTTTAATCAAGAGACAAAAAGAACCAGGGGACATAGAGGCATCCCTAACCTTTGGAATCAAGTGGGCACCAGAGAAGATATGAAATCGAGTTCCGGATTATAATTATAAGCAATTCATTGAAATAGTGTAAATACATCTATGTCGAGCATCGAAATTATACTTATTCTGATTGGCAGCATTGGCTTGCTGTTATTCATGATATTGAAACTAAAAATTCAAGCCTTTCTGGCTTTGTTGGTCACCTCCCTATTCCTTGGGTTAGTCACCGGTATGCCTATGGCTTCCATTATCAAAAGCGTCTTAGACGGCATGGGTTCGACGCTTGGATTTGTGGCTACGGTAGTAGGAATAGGAGCTATTTTCGGACAGATGCTCGATTCTTCGGGTGGAGCTGAGTCGCTCGCGCTCTACCTGACCAAAAAGTTTGGAAAAGACAAAGCGGATTATGCTTTAGTAATCACAGGATTCCTTGTCGGTATTCCTATCTTCTTAGATGTTGCTTTTATTATTTTAGTTCCGATGCTCTATGCGTTGGCCAAAAAAAGCAATAAATCGCTGTTGTATTTTGCTATTCCGTTGCTGGCGGGTTTAGCGGTAACCCATGCCTTTGTTCCGCCTACACCCGGCCCGATCGCAACAGCCGAAATCATCGGAGTTGATTTAGGTTGGGTAGCGCTTTTTGGTATCGTGATCGGTTTCCCGGTGGCGATTGTAGCTGGCCCTCTATTCGGAAAATATATCAGCAATAAAATACATTTGGATGTTCCCCGTACATTTGAGACGCCGGAGGTGGGCGAGGTCGTCAAAGAACTGCCTTCTTTTTCGTTGGTAATCACCATTATTGCGGTGCCGTTGGTACTAATTCTTGCCAACACCCTTTCGGGCGTATGGGCGAAGACGAACGGCATGGAGGAATTATTTGTGATTCAGTTATTGGGATTCCTTGGCCATCCGATTATGGCGCTTCTGATTGCTACGTTTATAGCGATTTACACCTTAGGCATCAGACGGGGATTTAAGAAGGATGTGATTTTACAATTAAGTACCAAGTCGTTGGCTCCAGCAGGATTGATTATCTTGATTACCGGAGCGGGGGGCGTTTTCAAACAAATGCTGGTTGATAGCGGTCTCGGGGTTCAGTTGGCAGAAAGTATGTCGCACTCAGCCTTACCCCCCATTGCGCTGGCGTGGATATTGGCTATGCTCATCCGTGTGTCGCAAGGTTCGGCTACCGTAGCCATGATTACCTCAGCAGGGATTATGGCGCCATTGCTGACTTCGTTCGATCTGTCCGATCCGCAAAAAGCGCTGATTGTGATTGCCATTGCCGCTGGCGCCACTACAGCGTCGCATGTCAACGACAGCGGCTTCTGGTTAGTAGGGAAGTACCTCGGAATGACCGAAAAACAAACCCTGCAATCGTGGACGGTGATGGAAACAATCATTTCGGTCGTAGGATTTTCGTTCGCGTTGGGGTTGAGTTTCTTTTTCTAAAACAGATAAATTTCATGACAATCAAACATATTACTAACAATCAGACAATCTAAAATAATTAAAATGAAACAAAAAGTATTATTATTTGTAATTTCGGCATTATCGCTTACGCTCTTTTCCTGTGGCCAGGAAACCGGTCCGAAAAAAACCTCTTTTGAAATAAAGAATGGGCTTAACATAATGCTTTCAGAGCGCATTACCCGTGCTGATATTGAATTCATAGCCCATCTCGGTTACGACCACCTTCGTATAAACTTTCAGGAACAACGGTTGTTTGACGAAGCCGGTCAGAAAATACCGGAGGGGTTTGCTTTATTACACAACGTCTTGGGCTGGTGTGAAGAATTTAATCTTCGTGCAGTAGTCGATCTGTTTATGCTGCGTTCGCACAATCATGTCGCAGCGGGCGCAAAACCTTTATTTACAGAAGCTCAAGCTCAGGAACAATTTTATGAGTGTTGGCGCAAACTTTCGGGTGAACTGAAAAAATATTCGTTGGAGCGAGTTGCTTATGAGCCTCTCAACGAACCTGTGGCCGATAATCATGAAGATTGGAACATGGTGTTAAATCGTTGTGTAGAAGTCATCCGCGAATTAGAGCCGGAAAGGATAATTTTAATGGGTTCGAACGAATGGTCGCATTGGGATACGATGAAACACTTGAGAGTACGTGAAAACGATCCCAATATCATCATCACGTTTCATTATTACAAACCGCCATTACTCACGCACTACAATTCATGGCTTTACCGGGGGAATGAGATTCCGGTGCCGGTTCATTACCCGGGTCAAACGATTGCAGATGCTGACCTGGATGCTGCAGGAGACCATGCCATACAGGGAAAGATGGTTTACAACATCGATGTTATCGAACGTAATTTTATGGAGGTGATGGAGCATGTACAGAAATATAACCTAACCATCTATTGTGGAGAATACGGTTGTTTCGACGGAGCTCCCACGGAGGACAGAATTCGCTGGATGAAAGACTTGTATACGCTTTTTGAACGACATGGCATACCACGGGCGTTTTGGGATTACAGCAAAGGAGGTTTTGGTATGATGTTGAAAACGGGAGAACCTGACACTGAAATGATTGATGCCATGTTTGGGAAAAAGAAGGTGTCACTTCTTCGGAGTTATTAAATTAGCATAAACGAAATAAAGAAATAAATAATTAACAAATCAAAAAGGCAAGACACTCGCGAAGCCATCAGAGCGGGGAAATTATTAATAATAAAATTATGGTACACTACAGCAGTAATTTAAGCAAGTTAATGGAGGCCGAGACCATTTCAAAAAACGGGGCGAGTCTGAAAAGCCATACGAGTAAGGGATTATTATTGCCAAAAGCAGTTTTTAGCGTGATTTCGCTCATTTTGATCGCATTATCATTATCCGTTCTAAATAGTTGTGCGAATAGCGGAGGCAATGCTTCCAATAGTGGTGATGCGAATTCATATTTGATTGCAGGTACATGGTTGCGCGAAGAAGGACAGACAAAAATTCCCGGAGACCGTTTGGAATTGCTAAGTGATGGAAAATGTATTTCAGGGGGTTATGGTTTTACATGGAAGACAGAAAATGATCGCCTCCACCTTACCGGCCCTCTGGGCATTGCATGGTCTTATGACTATAAAATTTCAGGGTCAACGCTTACCCTATCGGATAAAGACGGAAGTAGAGCGACTTATGTGAAAAAGCAAAGGTGACGTGGTAGTGGGGAAAAAAATTGTTTCCTAAAAAAAGATAATTGTTTTTTCTAAATAAACAAATGAAAAAGTACATTATAATATTATGTTTACTTTTGTTTTTTGCTTGTTCTGATAAATCCCAAAAAAGTATTGAAAGCGAAAATCCGATACTAATAAAAGTTGGAAAAGAAGCTAACAACACACAATTCTTTAAAGATTATTTCGTATTAGATAATGTCGTGACAATTGAAATAACTGATGAATATTTGGTTGGAAGCAGTTTAAAAAGAGTTATTTCGTATAAAGACAAATTAATCATTTTGGATAGTCATTCTGCAATATTTATAGTCGATTATTATACTGGAAAAGTCGATTTATATTTAAAAAAGATTGGAGTTGGTCCTGGTGAATCAAGAAAAATATGTGATATTTGTTTTGACGAAAAAACCGAAACCATTATCCTTTTTAATGATTTTCAAAAGTTATTGTTTTATGACTTAAAAGGGAATTTGATAAAAGAAGAGACTTTTGCAAAATTATATGAATCCATTGTTTATAATGAAGGAAATGTTTTGTTTTACAATAATAGCGAGGGGTATTCATGTTTTCCTTATAAGGTAGAAGAATATAATCTACAGGATAAAACATTAAAAATCGTTGGAAGTAAAAGAAGGCTTGATTTTAATTATAGACTTTTTGGCAACCATATTGTAAAAAGTATGAATATCTGGTTTGGAACCCCTGCGGATTTCGATATATACAAGTATGATGATTCAATAATTAAAAATATTTATAAATTACAACCGCAAACTTCGCGATTAACTAAAGAAAAAATGGTTCTTTCACAAAAGGATTCACGCAGATTTATCGATGAAAGGTTAACGATTATGTATGGAATTGCTGCTATTCGCGAGACAGATAATTATTTAGTATTCAGATCTAGCAAAGAAGGTTTTTTTGTATTGAATAAGAAAACCAATGAAATAGTTTGGGAAAATTCTGTGCAAGAAACATCTCTTGGACTTGCACTTCTAAATTATTTTCCGCACGATGGCGATGATAATCGAATCATGTTTGTTGTCAATCCTGTTGAGTGGGTACATGTACGAAAAAATCCAAATATGAGTGATTTGCCGAAAGCACTTAAGGAGAAAATTGAATCTTTTAATATTGACGAAGAAAGTAATCCTATTTTGGTTTTTTACCGCGAAAAATAGTCACTACTAATTGTTTTTTAATTATTTGAACATTTGTTTTACGGGAGTGTCGCAATAACGCTGTATTTTATTATCATTAGTGAGGATAAAAGACGGATCAATCAACACAAATATATTTACAAACGAAATAATATTTTGAGTCCGTGTAAAATCTTACTTTATCCGGTCAATATATCGATTCAGCTTATCCGTATGAAAATCAAATATACGATTCAGATAAAGATAGGCTGAGCCCCGGCCAATTAATTGATAATCTGTGAATGGTTTTAATTTCAATTTTTCCCTATCTTTTTTTCAATGACAGCATTAATTGTTGCAATATCCATTGACAATAAATTGACATAAGGTATTCCGGTTGTCTTTTCAATTGAAGCCCTGCTTTGTTTGTTCAAAGTGATTTCCATTTTCTGTCTGTTAATGTGCATATTTGCCTGCAAAGATATTTATTTTTAAGAAAAAAGAAAAAAAAGAACAAAAATATTTTGAAAAAAAGTGCTAAATTTGCAAAGTTAAATCGGCAAATCGTCGCGGAGAGGGACGGTGAAGGATGGTTTGATTGATACGAATCCGAGTAAGAATTGGTTAAATAGATAGAAACAACTTATTATGGTTAATTTACTTGCGACGGGGGTGCAGCATATTGGCATTCCGACGAATGATATGGAGGCGACGGTGGATTTTTACCGGCGGTTGGGGTTTGAGATGGTGTTTGAAACGGTGTTGAGGGCAGAAAATTGCAGGGTGTGCTTCTTTCGGCTTGGGAATCTTTGTGTTGAGGCTTATGAGAATCGGCAGGCGGTGATGAAGTCGGGGGCGATCGATCATATTGCCATTGATACGACTGATATTGAGGCGGCTT